>Ga0196964_10000051_pt1 | contig 98578 bp, 143 predicted proteins | sample S1_10metaG_FD_148615 | JGI IMG/M metagenome (GOLD analysis project Ga0196964, IMG submission 148615) | Soil microbial communities from Anza Borrego desert, Southern California, United States - S1_10 | ecosystem: Environmental > Terrestrial > Soil > Desert | place: USA: California | collected...
TGAATAATGCCTTATTATTTGTTCGAAAATACGGACACGGGCGAAGTTCATGAAATTTGGTTTCATATGAACGATGAGAAGATTTATAATGGTGAAAACAATGACCAAGTAGGTAAGTGGAAACGTCTTTGGACCGTTCCGAATGCTGCGATTTCTAGTATTGTGGACCCTTATAATACAAAGAGTTTTGTTGCGGCCACGACCAATAAGAAAGGTCAAACTGTTGGAGAGATGTGGGAGCGTTCGGCTGAACTAAGTAAGGTACGGGCTGATAAAGAGGGTATAGACCCAGTAAAACAAAAATTTTACGAAGATTATCAAAAATCAACAGGACTTAAGAACCAATATCAGGCCCGCGAAGAGGCGGGAATAAAAGCAAAAGAGATTGTAAAAAAGCTAGGTTTCAGGACTTGACATATAGTCCAAGTTAAAGTTTAGTATTTCCGAACACAAGTTCGGATTAGTAAAAAGTAAAAACAAAGATAAAGCATATGGCATTAGGTAAACAGTATAAAAATGACGGTTCAAAAGTTTATGTTTTGAAACCACAGAGTAAAGACGACAAAGGAAATCGTGTCCCCCCACACTTTGCGGTCTATGAAAAAGTTGATGGGAAGTGGGTAAAGACACGCGAGGAAACTCGTGTTAGTGGCGACCTTTTCAAAGTCGAAATTAAGGAATTCGAATTCGATAAGGTAAAGACGAAATCAGTAACAGTAGGATTGCGAGATGAACAGAGTAAGGAGGCATATCTTCTTGATTTGCGCTTTACAAAGGCTACCCGTAATCTTTACAACATGCTGGCTTCACTTACTGATAATTTTAGTAATTTGTCAGTCTCGCTATATTCGAAGGAGTATCAGGGTAAGGAATATGATACGTATAGCTTGCGTCAGGGTGATTCGCTTGTTCCGTGGAAGTACAAGCAGGCAGACCTGCCAAAGCCGATTGAAGTTACATTCAAGGGCCAAGTTCAGCGCGATTATACTCCTATCGATGAGATATTCGAGAAGGAATTGCAGGAACTCGCGACTCGATTGAGTCGTCGTGCGCCCGCTCCCGCAGTTAGCACTCCATCCACCGCATCGACGCCTACGGAACCACTCCCACCATTTTAAGGTGGTGATGTAACCAAACATAGGGTGGTAATGTAAAACTTACCATCTTATTTATTCATGCGTCACAAGATTCTATTACATACAAATTTTCCCCTGATTAAGTCGGGGCTTGCTGAAAACGGCAGAATTCTTGCCAAGTGGTTAGACCAGACTGGAAAGTACGATATTGTGTATCTCGGTAGTCAAGCGGCTGAGAACCACACGGATATTCCGAAGATGCCATATAAAACGCTGGGTGTAATTCCTGCCAATCCACTTGAACAGGAAGCGCTCAAGCGTGATTTTTTTAATTGGCGCGATACGTGTTATGGCGGACGCTCTTTGCATAAAATTATCGAACGTGAGAAGCCTACAATCTGGTGGGGTTCAGATGATATTTGGGCGTTTCAACCACACGTATATAATGCAGAATGGTTCAAGAAAATCAATACGGTGTTCCACATTACCGTGGATAGCGTGCCAATTTCCAAGATGGCTTATGAACAAGCCGCATCCACTCCGAACTATGTCACATGGGCCAAATTTGCTCAGAATGAAATGATTCGCAATGGGGCGAAAAATGTACTTCAAATTTATGGTGCGTCAGAAACAAGTAAGTTCAAACCTATTTCGTTGAAGGAAAAGAATGAACTTCGGGCAAAGCACAATATTTCTCCCGATACTGTCATATTTATCTATCTTGGTAGAAATCAACTTCGTAAAGAATTTGGTAACGCGATTGCCGCATTTGCAGAATTCAAGAAAGAAAACCCGCATGCGAACGCCAAGCTTCTATTCCATACTTCGTTTGCAGAGAGTGGTGCGGGATGGGACATTCCAAAACTTATAAACTATTATAACGTTCCTAATGACGACGTGCTTACCACAATGTTTTGTCGTCAATGCGGGGAATGGGAAATTAAGGCATATCAGGGCGAAAACACAGATTGTCGTTTTTGTAACACTGGTAAATCTCAAGTATCCTGTACTATCGCCCATGGTGTCGAGCACGATGAACTACATCTAGTTTATGGAATTGCCGATGCAGCTATAAGTCCATTTACTTCTGGCGGTTTGGAGTTTCATAATGTTAATTCGCTACTTTGCGGTCTGCCACTTGCATGTACAAATTATTCATGCGGTGAGGATTTCTGTGAACAACCTTTCGTCTACCCAATCAAATGGCATACTCGGTTTGAACACCAGACAACCTACAAGAAGGCTACTAACGACGTTAATTCTATAAAGAATTTCATGTCGATAATGTACAAGAAGACATATGATGAACGTCGCACCGAGGGTGAGATTGGTAGAGATTGGGCGGTGAAAACATTCTCTATTGAATCCATTGGACCCCAGTGGGAAAAATTGTTTGATTCAATGCCGCATCCCGATTGGTCTCAAATCGACCTCACACCAAAATTCAAGAATCCGGATTATCCAATGCCAACGGTTGAGGATAACGTCGCATGGGTTAAGGAACTATATCGCGGAATTCTAGACCTCAATGTTCAAGATGATGATAAGGGTGTGCGCGATTGGCTTGAAAGTCTTCGAATTGGTAGAAGCCGTCAAAGCATATATAATTATTTTATCAATGAGGCACGTAAAGAGAATGCGAGACTGAAGCCAAATAACGATTTAGAAACTCTATTCGACCACACTCCGGGTCGCAAAAAGCTGCTTCTCGTTATGAAAGAAAGTGGTGGAGATATTTTTATTGGACAAGCGCTCCTACCAAAACTGAAGGAGTTGTATCCCGATGCTGATATATATTGGGCCTCAGATGAAAAGTTTCACGAACTTCTTGACGGTAATGAATATATTTATAAAGTATTGAAATACATTCCAGAGATGGAGAATGAACTGCTTATGATGCGCTACGTAGATTATTTTTATTTTCCAGCGTTAGCGACCCAGAGACAGTTAAATTACCTAACTCACGATAAGATTGGGTTAGAATTATAAGAGAACGTCATAATAAGTCTAATGAGCACACTTGCAAAAACCTACGCGTTAGCCTGCGGCGTACCACTTAGTAAGCCGACAATATTTGAACAATTCTTTCCACTGGATTGGCCGGTTGATAAAATCATCTTGCTGCACGCCGGTGGCGGACAGAGAGATGAAAAGGGCCAACCTCTGTTTTCGGCCAAGATATACGACCATTTCGATGAAGTAGTACGATTAATAACACCTCAGATTGAAAAGGCTGGATATAAAATCTATCAAATCGGTGGACCAAGTGAAAGCGGTGTTAGCGGGGCCGTAAATCTTTGTGGGCAAACCACGGTTAAACAAACCGCCTATCTTTTAAATCGGTGCGCTCTATTTATCGGCAACGATTCCATGAATGCGCACATTGCTGGTTCAATGATGATTCCCATGGTTGTGCTATACGGTCCAACCGACCCAAAAAATCACGGACCCGAATGGTGCGACCCAGCAGTAACAATTCTTATCGAATCGCATAGGTTTGGCGCCAAACGACCATCATACGCTTCCAACGAACCAATCAAGACGATAAATGCAATCCCACCTGAACAAGTTGCCAATGCTGCGCTCGGTCTTCTGGGACTTGAAAATGTAAGACGCAAATCTCTCTTCTTTGGTTCAATCTATCGTAATCAAATTTTGGAAATTATTCCGGATACACAATTGCGGCCAGAATTCTTTCCAAATGTTGGAATTGCGATTCGCATGGATTATTTCCACAATGAGTCTGGTCTGATTGCAAATCTTTCACAGCGTAAAAGTTCTATATTTCTTGATAGACCAATCAATTTGGACATATTTAAAACATTTCGTTCAAATGTTGTATTTGTTCGCATTAAGGTAACAGAACATATTACGCCAAAATTTATTAAGGATATTGCTCGTATCGGTATACCGTTTTCTTGCTTTACGGAAGAACATGACCCTGTAAAGCTGAAGAAACTCCGTTATGACTTTTTCGATGTGTGTCTTATCGATGAGGCTCGTGATAACACAGCAGAACTATTTTGGGAGCAAGCAGATAAGTATCTTAATACAAAGCTTGACAGAAACCTCAATCTTTCAGAACTTACATACTGTTCAAACAAGTACCTAATTTCTGGAAAGGGAATCTATCTAAACAAGGCTGCGTATGATAAGAATCTTAGCATTCCAAATCTTGGGGAGAACCATCAGACGATTGGTGAGCTAGCGAATAGTCCCGACTTCTGGAAAGAGATACAGCATTACTACATTTACAAAAAGGAATAATATGAGCGAAGTCGAAAATAATACACAGTCTGAACAAATGCTACAGCGAGATGAGAATGGTTTGGTGGTTGGAGTAAATTATAAATTCAAGAAAAACGGATATAGAAAAGTTATTGATTGGCGCGCCATGATTCTTCCTGAACATTTGGTATTTAACAAACAATACCAGAAGGAAATCGAAGAGAGAATCGGAAAACCATTTGACCACATTTCAATAGAAGAAGCTTTAGCGTCGGACAAGTTGGAAGACCGCCACTTCCTGATTTTACTTGCCGGTATCAAGGAATTGGCCGCACTCCGTGGATTTGTCTCTGTTGATACGTCTTTAGATAAGGTTGAGCAGCATCATTGTGCCGCTCGTTGTCATATCACATGGATGCCGAATTTTGAGACTTCCGGACACACGGTTACGTTCGGGGATGGTGCTGGTGCCAGCTTGGACAACACAAACGGCTTCGGACAAATCTTTCTAGAAACAATCGCAATTAATCGGGCGTTCGTGCGTGCAGTGAGAAATTTTCTCGGTATTAGTATTGTTGGTCAGGATGAAATTGGTGGTAAGTTTAAGAAGGAATCGGGTCAACCGTCTCAGACCGTTGCCTTTTCATCTAATTCTTATCTGGAACAGGTTTGCTCAGAACGAAAGATTTCTTTCGAGACTTTCCAGAAGCGTGTAATTCAGGGATATAAACATTTACTCAAGGACCAAAATCCCGAAGCGTGGAAGAGTTTTGCAGATTTGAAACCGCTTGACGCAACAAATCTGTTGGAACTTATTAAAAAGGATTAAAGTTGGTGTAAATATTTCGTGCTTCTCGGAATATCGGCAGAATTATCAACCCCTCCAAGTAGTCCATCAGTTTTTCGTGATGTTTGCTTGTTCGCTAAGGTTTTTCGTAATTACGACGTTGTGGCTTTCAGCGAAAAAGAAATGATAGATTTATATGTCCGATGGTTCCGAAAGTACGGTTTATTTGATTATGTTGACGACATTGTGACAAGAATTGAAATCAAAAGGGTAGACGTTGAAATTGAGGGTGGTGGAAAGCTAACTGCCCATTGTTTACATGATGTTCTAGCTCATATTCCCAAGCCGCCCCGATAAGGCGGCTTTTCTTTTATTTACGCCTCTAAAAAGTGTAATTTAAGGGATGGCATCCTTACTTTCTACTACTGATAAAGCGGCGCTTGTATCGGCTTACGAAAACCTCGTAGATACATTCAAGCGGCCTATTGTCGTGTACCATGAAGCTGAAAAGACGGTGGTTATCTCTGACCCCAACTACAATCGTCTAAGGAAATTTAGCCAAAATACTCGTAATCCGGATAATACACCTGTTTCGCGCACCATTAATGCTCGTATATACTACGCTAGCAAGCAGGGTAGCCCATTTAATACTTTTGGTCAATCCCCACAAAATAAAGCAAAAATAGATGACGGAATGGTCCGTATCAAGATTCATGCCGATGATTTTGAGTTTATGTCAAAAGCTAAGAAGATTGAGTTGGATGGAAATCTATTCGACGTTGATTCTGTAGAGCGCCCACATGGACTTTTCGACACTGAATATTATACATACTGGTTAAAGAGGAGTCAATAATGGCTGATTTCAATACTAGAGCACAAATCAACCATCATAACGTAATGTTGGAACTCGAATCTGCCCATCCCACAATTAAGGCGGCAGCGGAAGTATATGTAAGAAAAGAATATTTCGAACCCGCTGTACGCGCTCTAAGGCAAGATTTTGAATCACATCCGGTTACTGTCGAAATTGATGGTGGTATGGAATTTGGCAATGAAGCGGGAAATCCAAGTAAAACATTATCGGTCGGTGCATCGAGCAAAAATCTTTATAGTTTTATTGGTTTTGAAGAAGGAACGCACCCGACTAATGCAATACGTAACCGACTAAGAGAGAGCAGTTCAGCAGGTCCGAAGATGCACGCGCTACCTGTTAAAAAACGTCAGTTTGTTTACGAATTTGAGATTAGTGGTCCTGATTTGGATGCAATTTATGAAGCCACCCCACTCCCATGGGCACAAGGATTATCTTGGGCTGAAAAGATTGAAACGGGTATTCCGGGTCTCGCGCGCTTCGTTTCAAAAGATAATCTGGGTCGTTCGGGTGGTGGTTACCAAGCGAAGAATGATGTTCGCAAAAATGGCCCCAATACTAGCCGCCCAATCAGCTATCTAACAGGTATCGTTCAAAGATTTCTAGATAGATTCACAAGATGAACACCCAATTTTTACATAAAGCAGAGTTAGGTTTTCTGTTGTGGGCAGATAATTTCCTATGCAATCGTGCGCAGGCTTATACAACGCATACTTCTCGATTATATTATACCCCTGATGACAGACTACATGAATCGAAGATAGCATATGCATCACCATTTAAGGGGTGGGTTTATGATAGCGGTGTACAAGGTGCCTATATACCAAGCAGTATAAGTGGTTCATTAGGAACACTTACGGAAGGACAAAGCGGGCTACAATTCGATTATGAGAATGGGCGCGTTATCCTAAATTCTGGTGTAGGTACGAATCTGAACCTGACGGGTACATACAGCTTCAAGGATTTCAATATTTATCCAACAAATGAAGGTTTGGAGCAGATTATTGTTGAAAATAAATATTATTTGAATTCACGTTTTGACCGTACTCAGACGGGTATTCCTCCGTATGATTTCGTGACCCCCGCGATTTTTGTAAACTTTTCTACAGTTTCTAACAAACCTTTCGCCTTCGGTGGTTTACAGCTTTCACAACCAACCGCTTCAATGGTAGTTTTGGCCGAAGAACCATGGCAATTACAGGGAGTGATAAATACCTTTGTTGATGCTGCCGAAAAGTATTTTCCGTTGGTGGAGGCGTCAATCGACCCCATTAACGAATCTGGCGCCTTACGTAGCGGTTATAACTACACAAATATTGCTGCATCCCGACCCGCTAGCGATTTAGTGCGTATTGACTCTGTACGCGGCTCGCGACTCACCGATTCTATCAAAACAAATGAGGGTTTATATGTCGGTTTGATTGATTTCCAACTTTCTTACGCACGAACGACTTAAAATTTGGTGTAACTAAATCTGCAAAATAAGGACCGGTTATGGCACTATATCAGGGAGTAGAACTTAAAATTTCATCTGGCTTCGCGGGAACCACAATGATGACGGTCGAACGTCTTCAAGGGGTAAACTTTGGTTTTGATTTCCAGCGAGCGGATGTTCGTCAATTAAATCGCTTCCGTCCAGACATCAACAGACCGACGATGAATTACACGCCGGTCACTCTGTCATTCGACTATATTAAGGGCGACTCCATGGTTGAAAGCGTCTTAGGCTTGACCAACCCCACGGGTGTTATTTGTGGTATTACAAATTCTAAAGCATTGGCCGGGTATGGTATGCGCAATTTTGAAATTTGGCAATCACCACTGGAATCGAACAATTACGTTGGTCAATTCAACCTTTCAAGCGGCGTTTTAAATAGTTATAGCTTGGCCGCAAGCGTTGGTGATTTTGCAAAAACATCCCTTTCTTTCCAAAACTTTGATATTGGTTGGGTTGCTAACTCTACAGCAAAGGGCAATGCCCCAACATATAACGGTATACCCGTGCGCTCCCAAGATATCCAAATTACCGGTATTAATTTCAGTGGTTTTGGCGTCAGCGGTTTCGCTCTACAATCTTTCAATCTTGGTATCAACATTAGTCGAAGCGAAACAATGCAAATTGGCTCGAAGTTCCCAACAGAGCGCCAAATTGTCGATGCCACAGCTACATTGCAAGTTCAGGGCTTTATTGAAGGCGGCAACAGCACATTGACTGGTTTGGGTTCTTATGATTGTGGTGCGGCCACCAACGGTTCTATATATATTACTTTATTACCTTCATGCGGTACGAATCCAGCGATGACTTATCGGGCCATTAATCCATATTTTCAAGGTATGAGTCAGAATAATACCGTAGGCAATTTTGCATCGGTTGACCTTTCATTCATAATTCCGTTGCCAATTTCGGCGCATGAGACCGGTTCTGCATCGAATCTCATTATCTCATAATTCGTCAAAATTAGTATAATCCAGCGTGTAATTAGATATACCAACTATCATACTTTAACCGAACATTCTCATGGCTAGAAATCGCGTCTTCTTTAATGAACTTAACCTCTTCGTCGGACCTACAGGGGAATTTCCATGCACAGGGAAACACTTTGGCGGGGGTAATACAGGTGACAACCTCGTTGCAGAACTTCACCGTGTACAATCTGCCTCTCTAGACTTCTCTCTCAATCCTACTGATATTCAGGAATTTGGCCGCGCCGACCGCGTAGATGCTATCTTCTTGGACTCCCCAACGGTAAATCTTCAATTTACATATTTCCCACTTGATGGCGTCAACGAAAGTCGCCTTGGATTCAAGGCAAACGATATTAATGGTTCGTTCCTTTCTGGTATTTTGACGGAAGTTACCGATACGAAGAATTACTTCCTCACGGTTTCGCCCGCCGGTATCAATGACGACTCAAATAATAGCCAGACAAATCGCAATGTTATTTCGATTGGAAACGCTTATATTACAAACTACACGTTTAGCGCATCTGTTGGTCAAGTTCCAACCGTAAACGTTTCAGTCGATGGATTCAATGTTCGTTTTGATACTGGTACATCACAGAAGACAATTCCTGCGGTTAACCCTTCGAACGGCCAGACAATTAGCACATGGAATTTCACGATTCCAACCGGTGTAACTTACACTGGCGCCGCAATTCCTGCCGCACTTCGCCCCGGTGAAATCCAACTCGAATTGCCAATGACTGGTGCGCTCGGTCAATACATGAGCGGTAGCAATTCCTTCCACCTACAGAGCTTCAATTTGTCGATTCCAATGAGTCGTACAGATATTGGTCGTATCGGAACATTGTTCGACTTTGCAAAACCGCTTTCGCTTCCATTGACCGCAACGCTGACATTGGACGCCCTTGTTACAGAACTTCGTGCTGGTTCGCTGTCTGACTTGCTCTGCAATTATCAGAATCATGATTTCCGTATCAAGTTGAAGAATCCTGCATGCCCCGGCACCGCTGCGGCAGATGCAATCTGGATTGACTTCCGTAATGCAAAACTCCAAAGCGAAAGCTTCGGATTCGGCATCGGTAACAATGCCACGACTTCCGCGACATTTACGGCGCAAATCAGCGCTGGTAATAGCGCGACCTCTGGTCCATTCTTCAGTGGTATCAATGCTACCGCATAATATTTGATTCAGTTCAAATTAGTTTTCACAAACGGGGTCAAAAGCTCCGTTTGTTTGCTTTTATACTCTTAGACTAATTTCTTTGCAGATTGCACCTTTATTAGTGTAATATTGCGTAGGAAAGGTAATCTAAGGTATGGAAAATTTGGTTGGGGCAAGCGCCCCGGATATCCTGCGCTTTCAAGTAAAGCGAGGCATTACAGCTACATATAAAGAAGCCCTCAATATTCTTGAGGAACTTGAGCGTGAACACGCCGCCGCATTAGCGCGGTTACAAGCGGCATTACCAGAATCAGATAGGAAGCTTGTTGCAGTAGCGGATTATTGGCATAGCGACAAATATGATTCGTTGCGTCGTCGTATTCTTACAACAGGAAACAATGCATATAGGTCAGTAGAAGAACAAATGACCAACATGATTATCATGTTTAAATAAAACAATTTAAGGAATGGCAAAATATGGAAAATATTAGAACACTATACACATTTACGGTTGAACTCGAAAAAGAAATCGAGCGCTCCGAGACGGTAACGGTTGATGGACAGACATATGATAGAAAAGTTAAAGTCAAAGAGAAGACTCCTGTAAAAATCGCATTAAAGAAACCCGGAAGACAAGAATTTGAAGATACTCGTGTATTTTACGGCATTTCTCAGAATAAGGCGATTACAGACGGTTTCCTTACTAAAGGTATGATGGTTAACAAGTATGCTAACACTACGGGTGGCATATTTAGTCAGAACGAGGCAAAGGAATTACTCCAACTATTCAAGCGTCGAGATTTGATTGATACAGAATTGAAGCAAGCTGCGGCCATTAAAGCGCCCGAAGAGATTCAGGCGGATTTGAAAGAGAAGTTGTTGGCAATCAGTCGCCAAATTCTCGAAATCGAACTTAGTAATCAATCGCTATTCCAACATACTGCTGAATATCGCGCACGCGAACAGGCAATCAGTTATATGTTCTATTGTTTTTCATATATTGAGCGCAATGGACATTGGGTTCCACTTTTCGATGCGGATGACGAAGACCCCGTAAAACGGTTCAATCTTAAGCGGTCACAACACTTTAAGATGGAAGATAATGAAGACCAACTTCTACTCCTTGTTCGTGACCGTTTGTTGAATCTCTTCGCGCATTACTATGAAGGTGCCGCAGGAACGGCAGAAGACTTCAAACGAGTCGAAGAAGAATTTTTTAATAAATTTGCATCCGCCAAAACAGAGACCCCACAAGAGACTAATGTTTAATGTCGCCTGACGTACTCAGACGTGGTTTTGCTGATATATGCAACGGGTATTCCAAAGGTGAACTTTTTGGAAAGCCCGTTTATATTAAGCATCTTGGTCACATTGACCAACTGGATTTAGATACGATAGAGAAAAAGTTTTATAATCTCGCTAAAAAGAGAGGGTTACCGACAGAAGCAAATCGTCTGGCACAACTTAAAAACGAAGGTAGATGGAAAGACGAGGACGAGAAAGAATTAGAAACTCGTAAGTTGGCCATTGATTCACTGATTGCGGGGCGCAAAAATGCGCCGCTTCCATCAGTTTTAAAACGTATCAATGAACAGATAGCGGAAGAACAGAAGCTTTACGACAAGAAGCGCAATGAGCGTATAGAATTGCTTGGACTTACTTGTGAAAGTAATGCGTTACGCCGCCTGAACGAACACTATATCTCCCAAAATCTTTTTCAAGATAATCTTTTAACTAAGAGATTTTTTACCGAAGAAGAATTTAACCACCTTGATGATATGGAGGTGGCGACAATCATGGACCAATATAATCAGATTGTTGAACCATGTTCGGAACTTAATATTAAGAAAATCGCACTTCAGGATTTTTTTCAATCCTACTATTACGTATGTGGAGATGATTTTTCGGCATTTTACGGACGCCCGATTATCCGAATGACACTCTATCAGATAAAGTTGGCTAACTACGCTAAATATTTCAGAAATATTTTTGATAATTACGATACTCGTAATATGCCAAAAGAACTCTTCGATGACCCAGATAAGATTATCGATTGGGTACTTGCGGCAGACCGCGCGAAGAAGCAGGTAGAGAAGCATCAAGATTCTGCCATGAGTGCCCATGCGGGTATGACTGCCGAAGATAGAAAAGCTATAGGACAAACTACTGGTCCAGACCCATTTATGGAAGCTCTAAAAAAGAAGGGTGGCGGGTCGCTTGGTAAGGAAGAAATCATGAAGGTATTTGGTAAGCGATAACAAAATACCCCATTGTATGTGTAATTTATAGAGGGTATAAGGTAATATATTAGGTATGGCACGTCCTCCAGCAGTTGTATTAGGGGTAGCGGGTGATTTCAGCGCGTTTAATCGCGGCTTATCGCTGGCGGTTGCTAATGCCCAAAGGACGTTAAATAACGCCCGTTTTTCAAATCCACTAGGCACAATAAGCCGAGACGTTCGGGATTTTGAGCGTTCATTGCAGGCCGCATCCCAACGCGTTATTACATTTAGCGCCTCCTTGGGCACACTGGCACTTACAGCGTCAATTTTAAAATCTATTGCTAAGGATACAATAGCAGTCGAGCAAGCTTTTGTTGATATTAATTCGGTTTTCCAACTTAGCGCTCAAAACCTGCAAAAATTCAGCCGCGACCTTTTTGATGTAGCGCGCCAAACCAGTCAGTCCTTTGAAATTGCAGCGGAAGCGGCCAAAGAATTTTCACGTCAAGGTCTTAATTCTGAGGAAACTCTAAAACGCGTAAGAGACGCGATGATTCTTACCCGCGCCTCGGGACTAGATATAACCAAGTCAGTTGAGACACTGACAGCTACAATTAATAGCTTTAATAGCGCGAGCGTCGATTCTACCCGAATCATTAATAAACTCGTTGCTGTTGACCAAAGCTTTGCTGTATCGGCGCGCGACTTGGCTGAAGCACTATCTCGTGTAGGTTCTACCGCTCAAGATGCCGGTGTAAGTTTTGACCAACTTATTGGATTGGTTACCGCTGCACAACAAACGACCGCTCGTGGTGGCTCTGTTATTGGTAACTCATTTAAGACAATTTTTACTCGTATTGGCCGCGCAGACACACTACAACAACTAGAAGATTTAAATATTGAAGTAAAAGATTTTCAAGGTAATGCGTTAGACGCAGTTACAGTCCTAAAGAATCTCGCTCGCGGTTTTGACGGTTTATCTGAATCCGCCAAAGCACAAGCCGCCGAACTCGTCGGTGGCGTTTTCCAAATTAACGTTCTTCGTTCTACCTTACGCGACTTGGGTAAGGAACAGGGAATTTTCGAACAGGCCACGAAGCGTTCGGGCGAAGCATTTGATGAGGCTATCAAGCGTAATGAAGCGCTAAATCAAAGTCTTGCGTCATTACTTACCCAGACGCAACTTACCGCAAAACAAGTTGGTGCGGCCATTGGTGAAATTACATTCTCGGATAAATTGAAGGAAGCGTTACAGGTTATTAATAATAACCCATTTGTTGACGCCTTCAAAAACATCAATACTTCCGATATTGGTTTGAAATATGGCGATGATATTGGCGCTAATATTGCCGAAGGTATATTAAGCGGTATTGGTAACATTCTTACTGGCCCCGCGCTTGTCTATATTTCTAAAATTTTTAGTGGTATTGCCAAGACGACCTTCAAAATATTCGGTGGAGATTTGGCTCAATTGGCTGGTATTAATCAGGAATCTAACAAACAGATTTCGCTTGCCACCAAACTTAACGAATTATATCAGGCTGGTAATACAGCACTTCAAGGTCAACTTGGTACAATGCGTCAAATGACGAGTGCGATGGGCGCGCGTGCTGGCGCAACACCATTATCTACTCCCTTCACCCCAACTTTTGGTGCCGCTATTTATGCAAGTACAAAATTTGCTAGCACCTCACCTTTAGCACCACGTGGATTAATACCCGGTATCATTTCCCAATCGCGGCGTGAGGATTTTGATACAGCTTTCGTTAAGAGTGTACAACGAGAAATCTCCGAATCTGGTCGCAATCTTAGTGAGGCGATGAGTGCTACTTTCTCTGAATTTAGCCGACTTGGTATAACAGTAGCAGATTTAGAGCGTGTGATGCGAAACAATGTTCGTTCATTGGATGCATATGAAACACAACTTAGAACACAACAAGAAGTTGCAAAACGCGGACGGCTTTTACAGACAGCGTTCAATAGTAATCGCCCCCTCTCTAAAGGTGGTCGGCTGTTTTCAGCCGTTACACAACAAGCAGAATTGGCCGCAGAGGAAAGATTTCGTGGTTTAATAGGTAAAGGTCCAGATGATGAACTATCAGACCGTGAACGTCAGGTACTTGCTAGATTCCAGCGGCGTGCCGCATATCAAGCTGGCGAGTCTGTAACAACTCAACGCGAAAGAGAGTTGGCGGTACAACGGAGCCAACGAGTTAGAAATGGTATTTTTGGCGCCACTTTTGCATTACCTTTCGTTAGTGGCTTTATTCCAACTGGTGTCGGTGGAACGTCCAGTGGGCAAGCTCTTGGCGCACTAAGTGGTGGCTTACAAGGTGCTGCCATTGGTGGTTCGATTTCTCCTACTCCGCTTGGTTTGATTGGTGGTTCCATTGCTGGTATTACTGCTGGATTTATCAGTAAACTAAATAAATCTTTTGAAGAACTGGCAGCGCAAATCGAAGAGGCCAATGCGCGCAATGCTGAATTAATAAATCAAGCAACAGAGTTTGGTCGAATTAGTGAAGCTCTGCGTACCGCTGGAAAAACTGGTGCGAGTGACCGTGATATAAATACTCTTATCGGAAGACAACGTGATGTTTTTGCGGGTATTACAGACCCACAGACGCGCCGTGCACTTCTGGCTGCACAGGGAGATGCAACCGAAGAGGAAAGAGTTGTATCAGATTTACTTAGAAAAGGGGCATTAGAGGGAAGTTCGCGTGACGTAGCTTCTGCATTTAAACGTCTATCTGATAGTCGTAGTATTGGAAATTCATTTTTTGGTGGTAACTCAGAGTTCTCCTCTTTATCGACCGCAATTCAAGTCGCCATTGCTCGGCGCTCCACCAACAATCCCGGTTTCGCTTCTCAAGTGGGAGCGCAATTTGGCTCAAATCCTTATCAAGCGCTACGTTCCATAGGTGTCAATCAACAAGAATTTCCGGAATTATTTAAACTGAGTGCAGAGCAATTGCGGACATTAGCCGACGCCGGTAAATATGCCGCAAATAATATTAAAGATTTGGGTGATGAAGCGAGTCAGGCTAAATTAAAACAGGCCACTTTTACGCGTCAAATCGCCACAATTATCCAGCGTTTAAATTACGAAGGTAGATTAGCTCAAAGTGAAATTGCAACAAGTGGCGCTATCAATCAAACGGTTGGCGACGCCGCCCTAAATCTAGGTTTTGGTACACCGGAACGTATTGCCCGCGACCGTGGAATTTTACAATTGCAGAGTGTTCGTTCATCCGGAGATGCGCAATTCCAAGGTGCCCTTGGTACAGGACGTGGTACAATTCTGGATAGCGCCCTACGCAATAATGCTACAAACGCACAATTCTTAACCGCTGTATTATCTGCAAATTCGCAAGAGCAAATAGCAGCTTTGGAAAACATCGCTGAAAACAGCGACCTTAAGCGAACGATTCGTGAAGTTGTATTCGAACTTCAATCTATCAAAGATAATACTCGTCAAGAAATTGAAAAGACTTCGGTTTTGATAGAAGTAAGTAAGACTCAAGCGGCGTTAGAAGCACGCGCGCGTAATTTGGAGTCCGGTCGCTTTAATGAACAAACTCTTAATCGTTTGTTTGAGGCTCGATTGGGTGCACGGTCACCAACTGGCAGAGTACCGGGATTATCACGTGTCAATTCGTTAATTGAACAGGGTGATATTCTCGATTCCCTTGGAGTTGGTAAAACTGAAAATAGTCAGCGTATTCGTGAAACATTGAGTATAATTTCGACAACCGGTATGTTAGCCGAGATTATTTCTGAAATTACCGGCGAAGTAGTCAAAGCTGACCCTGCAAGTATTAAAGATGCGGCGCGTCGTGGTTTAGGTTCCCTTCGTGGGGGCACCGCAGAAGACGCACAGAGAGCAGATATATTTAATCGCGTTCTACAACAACTTGATAGGAATGCCATCAATCCAGATGCGGCCATTGGTAGATTGGGTACATTCTCCAAGGGGGCATCATTAGGTGGGGCTGGACCTCTAAATAATGCAGGTATATCCAATCTCTATGGTAGTGCTGTCGCAAGCCAATATACTTTTGCACAGGCGCGAGCAATTCAAGCTAGAGAAAGTGCACAAAATACCGCTAATTCTAAAATTGCAACATTACAACAAGAATACAGTCTGGCTCCATTTACTGCATTACAACAGGTCCGGAGTGGATTGCCGGGAAATGAAAAACAATTTGATTCCAACATAACTGGTACTTTAGATAATTTACTTGGTAGACTTATACCAGACCTTAATATTCCGGGTGACGAAGGTGGTTTTACGGCCCATCCAGCACGACGCCAGATTGCAAAAATGTTTGCCGGTTCATTGAAAACTGGAACTGTAAATGATTTTATAAAATCTGCAACTTCAAGCGATGGTGAAATTTTCAACATAGCTCGTAAAGCTGGCGCAGACCCACAAGTATTTGCTCAAGCATTACAAGCCTTGATATTGTCCGTCGCTCAACAGTTTGCCGGTCCACTGTTGGAAAAGATGCTTACGGATATCCAGCAGAACATTGATAAATTAAAAGTACCTCCCCCAACCAGCAGTACATCTGGTGTTCCAGCCGGTCTTGCGCGTGGAACCCCTACTCTTTCTGGTATTGGAAAGAATTTAAATCTTTTTGATAGGCCGTTTACACAATATTTTGGTATTAATCCGTCTCCCGTGCCAACGGCTCAAGACGCACCCCAAAGCGGAATTGTAGATGCTATTCAGAAAGCGCAACGACAACAGAGAGATGCATCGGGCCGATTTAGAGATGCCGCTTTAACTGGTGATATTGTTGGTGAATTATCTGCCGCAAGAGAATTAAAGCTAATAAACAGTCAAATTGTTTACTTGTCTGGACTTCTTACGAATAATTCCGCGAAGCGTCTTTTCATAGATAAACAATCCCGAGATGTCTGGGACGATATTCGTCAGATATATGAAGATATATCAAAAGGCGCATTAATTTCTGGTGGCACAATCGAATCCAAATTTCTAGAATTTGGACAGAAAGAAGGTCTTTCGGGTGACCCGATTTCATCCCTCAAAGCTGGTTTTGCCGGTCCGTTCGCTGGTATGAAACAAGATTTATTCGACTTATCTACAGTAGGTAAATCCGTAGCTGATAGCCTTTCCAACAATTTCGCGGCAGCATTTGGCGATTTTGCGACTGGTACAGAAAAGGGTAAGGACGCATTTAGAAATTTTGTGGTCAGTGTATTACAGGATTCTTCACGTGCGTTTGCTAGTAAGGCCGTTCAAGGATTGCTTGGAATGGTGTTAGGACCGGGCGGAAGTTTGGCTAATGCGTTTGGTTTGCCACAGGGCGCGGCGACGGGTGGTGTTATGAACAAAGCACCTGCGTTGCTTACCGCTGGTGAAGTTGTTATTCCTCGCGAAAGTGCAATGTCTATTGGATATGATACACTGAGCAAAATGAATCGTGGTATCATGGGCTATGCAAATGGCGGGGAAGTTGTCACTGGTGGTTCCGGCGTAGTTGATGATGTATTTAGAATGCTTCGTCCCGGCGACTTCGTAATGCGTAAATCAGCCGTACAGAAGTACGGTTCAGAGAATCTTCTAGAAATGTCTCGTAACTCTCGAATCCAAAAGAGATTTTTCGGTGGCCCCATGCTTATGGGTGCACTACTCGGTGGTGGTCTTGGGTATGCGACGGGTGGTAAGAAGGGCGCTTTAATTGGTGCATTGGGTGGCGCGCTTGCTGGTGGCTTATATCACAATTACGCTTCATCCGGTAGTGCTTTCAGTACCGTAACTCCACCGGGTACTGGTGCATCAATTTACAGCGGTCCATTTGCTAAAGCCGCATCTTCCGGTGGTATGAATAGTGTATTGAAGATGTTTGCTGCATCAGCCGCGTTAGGTGGTATCGGTGCACTTATCTCACCTAAACCACAAGACGATTCCAGTGTTCTTCCAAAACTCACATATAGTCAATCAACACAATTGCGTGAATCGGCTGAAGCTCAACAAGCTGCGTTATTATCAAATGGTAGCGGTTTCCTTGTACCAGTTCAAACAAAAGATGGTTTCATTGTCCACGAACGTGTAAGAGTTGCGGCGACCCGTCGTTTTGAAAATGGCGGTGTAGTTCCAGAAATTTCCCGATATAATTCTGGCGGTATTGTAGGTGGCGGCATTTCAGTTGCGCGACTAAATTCTGGTGGCGTTGTACCTTCTCCATCTATCGGTACTGCTTCCATTAATGTTCGCGGATACAACGAAGGCGGTGTTGTGGCTGTTCCAACTGTCGTTGGTTCGCCAATAGTAAGTGCTGGTCGTAGTGGCGGCGGCGGTACGATAATGGGTGACATCAATATTAATGTCACTGTTCAGAAGGACGGCACTGTATCTAATCAAGGAATGTCAGAAGATGGTGAGGGTAATCAGTTGGCTCGCAACCTTCGCGCGGCTGTTATTGAAGTTGTACAAGACCAAATGCGTTGGGGCGGTTCACTGTACAAATCATATGGCGCCAGCGACATGTCTAAATAAAGTTGCAAAAGACACGATTTTAAGCATATTATCAAGCAATGGCAAATGTTGTAAATGATTTTGAGTTCCAACAATACAATTCTTCTCTGCAATACCAGAAGAATGATGTTGTCTATGGCGTAAATGCGTCCGACTCCAATTTTTACTATGCGACCCAAGACTCTCAATCGTCAAGCCCATGGATGGGACTCACGTATACGGCGACATCGTGGGAGAGAACGGATGATTTAGCTACGGTCTATTTTACTAAGACCGGTTCACAAGTAAATTTTGCACCCGGTAGTCATATCATTGTTCTCTCATCTTCCCAAGGTTCCCTCAATTTTACTGGTTTTTGTTTGGATGGTGGTGCGAATTATGTTCGCTATTTAAATCCCGGTTGGAATCAAGGCGTAACAGCACTTTCGTCTTCAACGGTTGCCACACGTTATAGCCCCGCTTGGTCCACGGGTTTCTTCTGGGTTCCGTCAAATTCTACAGAAGTAGATTTTCAAACAAAACGTGATTTTGCCCAGTTCGGTGACGGATATACCTCTCAAGCAAGATTGGGTATTAATTCTATTGGTTCCGTCATTAATATGACATTTGATAATAGAACTTATCGTGAAGCCAAAGCTATAATCAATTTTGTACAGGTAAATGGTGGTACTAATCCGGTTACAATAAACTTACCCGTAAACGTACTGTTTAATAACCCAAAAACGAAGTATTTGTTGACCGACCCTAAAGTTAAGTTAACAGCATATAATCTAAACAATGTGACGGTTACCGCCACACGTGTTTATACTCCATAACAATGCCAATTGCAAATGTAGTTCGAGAGACGGTAAAACTTAATCCGTCTTCAATAATACAATTATTCATTCTTGACGCCGTTAATATTGGTGCTGCCGAACCTTTGTATTTTCATAACGGTTCAAATGGCGTTTACACTAACATTGTTTTTAATGGTATCACGTATACTGCATTTCCTATCGAAGCTCAAGGTTTTGAAATCGATGGTAAGGGACAACTTCCGCGTCCAAAAATTCGTGCTGCTAATATCAGAGGCATAATCTCAACTTATCTAAATAGTTTGGACGATTTCGTCGGTGCAAAGTTTACTCGTCGTCGAGTATTTGCTAAGTTTCTTGATGCTGTTAATTTCCCCAATAATATTAATCCATTTGGCACTCCGGACCCCACGGCGCAGTTTCCAGATGAAATTTTTTATATCGATAGAAAGACTGCTGAAAACCGAGTGTTTGTTGAATGGGAATTGGTTACTGCGTTAGAGGCGCCACAGGCTAAACTTCCTAACCGAATGATGTTAGCTAATCAATGTATTTGGAAATATCGTGATGGGGCATCCTGCGGATACTCTGGTGTACCTGTCGCTGATTACGCCAATAAGAAATTCGCAACCGCTGTTGGTAGTGGAGGTTACGGATTCACATTGGTTGACCGAGGCGAATGGAATGCCGCAACTACATATAATCAAGGTGATTACGTTTACATCACTTCCACGCTTGATTTAAATTTAGGCGAAAAATTTTATTATGTTTGTAAAACGAATGGTACAGTTGGAACCAAGCCAAACGCATCCCTTGGCCTAGCTATTACTCCTTGGGTCGCTGATGCATGTAGCAGACTTGTGACTGGATGTAAATGTCGTTTTGCAACGGGCGCGTTACCATTTGGCGGTTTTCAAGGTCTTGCAAGAGTTCCATTCCGTTAATGAACAATAACGTTAAGAAGGCGATTAAGGAACATGCATTGCGTGATGCCCCAAATGAGGCATGCGGATTTATCTACATAAACGATAAGTCGATTCTTGCATTTCCGTGTAAGAATATCAGCGCCGAACCAACCGAAGAATTCGAAATAGAGCAGGATGATTATTTTGAGTGCTTGCGCAACGGTCAGATTGTTGGCGTTTATCATTCTTCGGCGGGGTCCGCATTTTCCGAGGCGGACATATTTCATGCCAACGAGTGGCCGCTTCCCTTATACTTATATTCACTCAACGAAGATTGTTTCAAAAGTTATATCCCAAAGAATTATGCGGTCGATTATTTAGGTCGTCCATTTATATGGGGGCAATATGATTGTTATTCTATTGTTCGTGATTATTATCGACGTGAATTTAATGTGTACCTCAAAGATTACGATTGTGATGAAACGTTTGAAAATGGCAGGCGTCTAGATATCGTAGAAAATTTCGAAAATGAAGGTTTTGTAAAATTTGAAGATTTTTCAAACATCAAATCTGGTGATGTTTTACTTTTCAAATGTGGAAACGAATATCACGTTGGTATTTACGTGGATGGAAACAAATTTTTACACCAACCTTTGCGAAGTCAAAGCCGCATCGAAGCTATTGACGGTTATTGGGCTAAGAACCTAATTGGGGTGCTAAAACACGAAACTCGTCTCTAAGTTATAAATTTTGCACTTCTCCCGTGTAATCTTATATAATAAATAGGGAATAGGTTTACACGGTATGGTTAATGTTTTTCTACATGGTATGCTCGGACGCAAGTTCGGCAAGGAATGGAGGGGTATTCACGCTAGTAATGCGTCTGAAGCTCTCCACGCGATTGATATTAATACGAAAGGGTTGTTTCGCCAGTATCTAGCCCAACATCCTCAAAGGCAGTATAAAATCAAGATTGGTGAAAGATTTGTTGAGGAAGATGTAGAAGTAACAGGTCCATCGGGAAATCAAGATATTCATCTGACACCCGTAGTTAAGGGTAGAAACAGTGGGTGGGGTAAGATTTTTGCGGCCATTGCAATTGTTGCATTGATGTGGTGGAATCCCGGTGGTTGGGCGGCTGCGGGTGGTATGTTTCAGTTGAGTGGTAGTCTTACCGCCGCAGGAACAATTGCCGCATCAGCCTCCGCCGCATTATTTATTGGTGGTGTTTCACAATTATTAGCGCCCAAAGTTAATTTTGATGGTCCGAAAGACCAGAGACGCGCCAATTCATTTACTTTCGGTGGCAATGTAGATGCGGTACGACAAGGCCACCCGGTTCCAGTTGCTTATGGTAGAGTGCTAATAAATCCACTTCCAATTAGTATATCGTTCTTCCATGAAGATTACACTGCGGGTGGCATTGCGACTCCTCCGGATGTAACTTCTACCACAGACGAAAATTATACATCTTCTACCACGGCGGCACCGCCAAACAATCCGGTTGGACAGCTTGTTTCTGTTTCTGCTAACACCCCTCAATATTTTGGTAAATACACCGATACGCGTGGCACAACAACTCTTCCGCCTAGTGAAGTTCGAAATGAAATATGAAAGAAGAACTAGATAATCTAGTATCAAAGGCGAAGATTAGAATTTTGGACGCGCTCTGCGAAGGTCCAATCAAGGGGTTCGTATCTGGTAATGATAATTACGGCCCGATGAAATCGACGTTCCTCAACGATACCGTGTTGATGAACGCTAATAATACCTTTAACTTCAATGTTAGTGGCGATAACATATTTCAATTTGCGCTAGGTGAAAGCGGTCAGGCCGCGCTGCCCGAATTTGGTCGCGTTGAGACGTTCCTCCCCTTAAGTTCAAACACCGAAGTAAAACAACTTCGTAAAAATCCTACGTCTGATAGCGATTATAAAGATGTTGTGGTTTCCTTTAATAATCGCACGTATCCGGACGCTGGCACTGCCCGTATCACTGTTCGCGTCCCACAATTGTTAACTCAAGTTGACCCAACACGCGAGAACAAGTTGCAGGAACCAATGATTCAGGGTTATCAACTCAAGTATAAGATTGAGTGTTCCCTAAATGGCGGCGCGTACACCCAAATTGGTAATGAGATAACTATTTTTGGTAAAACTACTTCAGGATATTCAAAAACAATCGAAGTTCCACTTCCTTCTGATGGGTCCAATTTCCTAAGTTGGAAATTACGCATTCGTAGAACAACCGAGAATATTTCGACGCTCAAGATTGCAAACACCCTTCTTGTCGATGCGGTATCCATCATTTCGACCAATGAGTACAAATATCCCAATACCGTTCTTGTTGGTATGGAATTTGACTCTGAACGTCTTGGTGGTAGCATACCTTCTCGCGCATATGAAATTTATGGTCTGAAGGTTAAAATTCCTAGCAACTACAATCCAGATACCCGAACATACACTGGTATTTGGTTGGGTGACTTTAAAGCGCCGACTGCCCAAGGTTCAAATATCATCACGAACGGCGGCTTCACAACTAACACCGCTGGTTGGACTGCATACAGGAGTTCACTCACCCGTTCTACATCTTCGCCTCCCGGTTCAACAACCGCATATGGTGTTGTTACTGTTGACATTCCGGCGGCAGAAGATAAGACGTATTTCTCAATATATCAATCTCCTTCTGCGCCACAATCCACGGTATATATCGTCAAGGGATACTATAAAGTAAGTAATTCTGCGCTTAACTTCAAGATTGGTATCAACAATACAACCGTTGCGGAATACACCACCATCGGCAATTCGACTGATTGGCAAGCATTTGAAACTCGAATTATTTCCGCTGGTTATAGCGATGGCGGTAATAATTGGGTCGAATTTGTGGCGCAGCGTTCCGGCGAATGTCTTACAGGTGACTCTTTCTCCATTACTGATGTTCAGGTAATGACGCCAGCGGACGACGGAAAACAGTACACGAACAATCCAGCTTGGGTGTTCTATGATATTTGTACAAATACCCGTTACGGACTTGGTAATTACATTCGTCCAGAGTGGATTGACAAGTGGACACTTTACCAAATCGGTCAATACTGCGACGAAATGGTTGATGATGGTCAGGGTGGACAAGAACCTCGATTTACGTGTAACGTCGTTATAACTCAACAAGAAGACGCGTATAAGGTACTATTGAACTTGGTAAGTATATTCCGTGGCATGTTGTACTTTGCCAATGGTAGACTCTTCCCAATTCAAGATGCATTAAAGACGTATACAGCGCAATTTACGAATGCGAACGTTATAGATGGCGTATTTAATTATGGAAGTTCCTCGAAACGTACTCGTCATACGGTTGCACTTGTCAAATGGAATGACCCAAAGAACTCTTATCGTGAGACGGCTGAAGTTGTAGAAGATACAGACGGCGTAACAAAGTTCGGATATCAGGTGTTGGAAATGTCCGCATTTGGTTGTACGTCACAAGGTCAGGCTTATCGTGCCGGTAAATGGGCGCTTGTATCCGAAGCTTTAGAAACTGAAACGGTTACGTTTAAAACCGCTTTAGAGGGCACCTATCTAAGACCGGGCGATATTTTCCAAGTTTACGATAATGCACGCTACAATCTAAACCAAGGTGGTCGATTGTTAAATGTTTACAGCCCAACTAACGTTGTACTTGATAGGGATGTTGAAATCCAAGCTGGTTATATTTACGATTTAACGGTTACAACGCCCCGTTTCTATCTTGAGGCAACTGGCGAAATCACAGGTTCGGACCAGATTGGAGCCATTCGTAACAGTCAGGTTGTCACATCACGTCTCGCCACAACTTCATATACTGGTAGAGATATCACTGTTTCATCGAGTTTGGGTAGTGAAATAGGACCGGGTTCCATTTGGACACTCTCGTTAGTAAGCGGCAACGCAAGTGCAACAGTACGCCCGAAGCAATATCGTTGCTTGGCTACGGCAGAATACAAACCATTTGAGATTGAAGTATTAGGACTTGAATATTCAACTGGTAAATTTGGTTTGATTGAAACTGGATTCTCAGTTATCAATAATCAGGTTTATGAAAATGCCGCCGAAGCGCCCCCTGTACCGGGTGGGTTCTCGGATGGTACTTATCAAAGACTTGGTGTTAACTATATTGTCGATACAGAACAGAATTTCGTTCGTGAGTATCTGGAATTAGATTGGTTCCCAGTTGAATCGCCTATCCTAAAGTTTTATCGCGTTCGCGTGACGCCTCCGGGTGGTAGTCCGCAGATTATCGCGGAAACTATGTCGGACGTTTTTGCGTATGCTTTGAGCGGTTGCCGCCCCGCTGGTTTCTATCAATTCTCTGTAACGTCAGTTGGTAAAGCTCTGACCGAATCCGCCGCACTGACAGGTGGATATCTGGTCGGAACAAATGATGGTATTAAATCCCTAACGTATAATACTTCCACTCCAATCACTGGTGTTTATGGTACACCTATTGATAGCGAATGGTTACTTTCTGGGTTTGAAACGCGCGCGCCAACTTTACATATCTTACGTAATACTGGCGAATTTGATGGTAATGACCCAAGATTCTTCTATATAACTGGTTACGAATTCCAGCTAACGGAAGTAAATGCGCCAAATACGGTATTACTTGACCTTGGTAAGCATGCTTCTGAAACGGTACGGCTGTCGTCTGCCAACATAAATTCGATTGCGAATCGACGTGCTTTTGGTGTCAAAGTTACGCCGCTATCATGTATTGAATCCGGTGGTAATGGATTTGGCGCGTTCACCCAAACCATGACAAACAAGCCGCCACTTCAGGCAGCGAACGCAACATTTACAAATGGTGGTGGGGGCGTTAATTTTAATATCGGTCCTAACGCACACGATACGGATGTGAGTGGTGTATATCTTTGGAGTGCGCTTACTACAGCTTCTTTTACGCCATCTTTTGGTAATCAAACACTGATTAGTGATAATCTTGCTGGAACTCACTCTCTTTCCGCTACGGGTGCCTATAATTTCTGGTATTCACTAATTGACTCTTACTGGACTGGTGGCTGCGTAATTTATGGACCTTCTACCGTTAACTATGTCGGTGTTGCCGCCAATAGTGTGGCACCGGGTTCGATTGACTATACGTCTTTCGTAAGTGGTGTTGAACCAATCAGAGTTGTTAGTGCGCTACCCGCTACATGTACTGTTGGGCAAATAGTATTACTTTCTACCGATAGAAAACTTTATCGTTGTACTGGTAATGCATGGACGACGGTTGTTGATAATGCCGATATTGCTGCTGCCGCTATTACGACCGATAAGATTCTAGATGGGGCTGTGTCAGAATTGAAGGTTGCAAATTCTGCAATTAGTGCAAACAAACTTGCAACTAATGCGGTTACAGCCGATAAAATTACGGCAAATGCGGTTATATCTGATAAAATTGCTGCAAATGCAATTGTGGCCGGTAAAATCGCGGCGTTAGCAGTTACCGCAGGTACGATTGCGGCCCGAGCAATCACTGGTCAAAATATCGCCTTCGGTACACTTCGTGGTGAAAACATAGCCGCTAATACAATTACTGGTAATAACCTTGTTATCGGTACGATTGAGGGTGGTTTTATTGCCGCCGATGCAATTTCCGGTAATCATATCCGTGCTGGTCAGATAACGGCGAATAAATTGAGCGTTACTCAACTTTCCGCTATAACCGCCGATATGGGAACAGTAACGGCAGGTACATATCTTACTAATTCGACCGCATCAAATCAACTAAAACTAAATTCTGCTGGTCTGCAAATGGGCGCAGATAGTAATGACAGAATCTCAATTATCTCTGCCCCGTCAGACGGTTCTAATCACAGAGTTCGAGCCTATAATTCTTCTAATAATCTTGTTGCTGATTTTGGTGTAATACAAATCCTCGGTACAAATGACGGATACTTTGCCTTATTTGATAGCGCTGGCAATGTAATGATTGATATGTATGGCAAAGATGGTGGTGCTAATTTTACTGGGCCTATCTATACAGAAGGTGATATTAATATCGGTACTGCTTCCGTCAATCGTTGGTTGTACCTTGCGCACGCCAACGCACAAATGGTTATTGGTGGCGATACGAATCTATATCGTCAAGCTGCGAATCAGTTAAAGACAGATGATGATTTTTATGCTCTCAGCTTAACAGCAACGTCATCAAGACGTTTCAAGAAGAATATTCGACCAATGCAACACGCATTGAAAATCGTTAATATGTTGAGTGGAGTACATTTCGATTGGACAATCCGTGATAGAGATAACGATTTCGGCCTTATTGCTGAAGATGTTGCCAATATTCTGCCAACTGCTGTTGGATATGATGAAAGTGGGTATGCTCAAGGTCTTGATTATGGAAGACTTACTTCCGTACTTGTGGAAGCGGTTAAGGAATTGACCCTAGAGGTTAAGACATTAAAATCCGAAATATCGGATTTGAAGAATGGATAAACGTGGCCTCTGGTATTCATATAATGGTTGGTGGTGTAAGAACGGATTTAGATTCCGTTTTTGCACCCATTGAATCATCCACCCCAACGAGTACGACTACTGGATTCAAAACTTCTGGTGGTAGCGATATTCGTCTACGATATTACGCTGCAACCGGGGGCGATACTCGCGCTAGTAATACTGGATTAAAATATTGGAATGGAGGAAGTTATGTAGATTTAAAAAATCTTTTTCGCGATTTTAATTTCAGTGGCGCTCCAACAATCACAACACAACCAAGTCCAGCGACAGTGGACGAAACAGAGTCTACAACTCTTACTGTTGTCGCGGCTGGTGCTTCACCACTAAGCTACCAATGGAAGAAGAACGGTAGCAATATTTCAAACGGTGGTCATTATTCCGGCGCTACAACAGCATCTCTCACCATTTCTAGCGCGGACGAAAATGATGATGCTAATTATAAATGTACCGTATCTAATGCACACGGAACAATTGATAGTAGCGAGGTTCATGTAACTGTCATCCTAATTCCAGTTATTAACAATGGTGCGGTTGGGGGTGGCGAATTTAACGTCGAAGGTGGCCCATATTCCTTCAACGAGGGTGATGGTCCCGTACTTAAGGTTACAACCTCTCGTGGTCAAAATCTAAGTTATCAATGGAAATTGAATGGAAGTAATGTTGGTAGTAATAGTTCTACCCACGCAATTACAGTCGGACCATCAACGGATGGAACATATACCTGTGTAGTATCCAATACTGCTGGAAGTGATACATCTTCAAATTGTGTGATTAGCATTATTGCTCCGGTTATCGATGATGCCAATAGTACCGTCAAGACTGGTGGAATTACATATGACTTTAATGATGGCGAAAGTGTTGCGGACTTCCACGTTTCCACATCGGCGGGCACAAATCTTTCATACGTATGGACAAAGGACGGAGTTAATCTTGGAATCAATAGCGCCCAAGGTCCAGTATACAACCCGGCGACTACTGCCGATTCCGGCTATTATGAAGTGACTGTATCTAACAACGGCGGAAGTGCTATTGCCTCCGCTCAAATGAATGTAACATGAAATTAAAACCTATCCTACTAATTTTTATCACTCTGTTTTTCTTATCTGGATGTACTCTCTTTGATTTTGTAGCGACGAAAACTGGTTACGATAAGAAAGAAAAGGTAGAGTTGCGCATCAAGGATTTGAAAGACGAGCGTGAGGAAGCGTTGAGAAAACAAGCTATAGAAATTAATAAAGCAAAAGATGATTATTACAAACAACTTCGTGAAAATTTTCAAAATACAATAAATTGGACATATGGTGCGACCCTAGCCTCAAGTCTCAAAACGAATAAAACGCGGCTAGATAACATTTTAGATTACCGATTGACAACTGCCCTTTCTTTCGGCCCTGCTCCGACACCCGAAGCGATTATTTATCAAAATAAATTACTTCGTGAAGAATTGGACGAGAGAAAAGTTACCGACGAAGCGCTTGCAAAGCGATACGAGGAAAAGGAAAAGGAAGCACAGGCTGCGCGCGTCTCGGAAGCTGCAAAAAGTGAGCGAGTTAAAGCCTTAGAAGAGAAGATTCCAGAAATAGAGCGAAAATATGCTAAGGAAATTGATGACCAATATGAAGCTTTGAATAAAATAAACGGGGATTTAATAGCACTTAAAACGAGGGAAGCTGAACGCATGGCAGACGAGAATAGTCTTAAAAAATATTTGATAGGCATACTATGCGTCGGCGCGGCTGGTGCCGCCATCGGAGCATATTTTATGCGCTCGTTAACCCTTGCCGTGGTTGCCATTTTTATAGGTGGAGCCGCCATCGCCGTCCCATTTATTAAACCTTGGATGATAATAACTGCTATTGGTGCGGTTATAATAGTTGCTGGTTTCATCGCTTATAAACAACTATACGAAGAAAAGATTATATCTAATGGGGCAATTGGAACTATCCAAGAACGTCGCAATGAAGCAGAAGATGATTATCAGCAAAACCTTAAGCCGAAACTCAAAGATTGGTTCAAAGATGCTCCAAAACTACATAAAAAGGTGGAAGACCGCCTAAAAGAGTTAAATTTAAAGTAAATTGATTGCATAAAAAGTGTAATCGCGAATATCATATAATGAAAGGTAACAATGATTAAATATTGCACTCAATGCGGTCACAAACACGAATTCACGTTTAATGCACCCGCCTTTTGCGAGAGTTGTGGTAACGCCTTTGCTGGTGTTACCCCCGCCACTCGTACCGTTGCAAGTACCCCCGCCAGACCATCAGTTGCACGCCAAATCCAAGAGGATACAGATGATACACCTTTGCCCGATTTATCAAAATTGGACGTAACGGTTGAGATTCATAAAGCACCCCGCATGACGTTAGAGCCAAAGGGTGATTCCATTACGGTTGTTGGTGGCGCTGGTATAGGTGGAGAACCACGCCCACGAGGGCAGAAATTCAACCGAGAAGATGTCCAAAGAGAAATCGAACAACAATTCAGAAGAGAGCGGCAAGAACTCAAAGAAGAGGTCACACCGAGTTAAGATAGAGACTTTAATCCCCGTCATACAGCGCGAGATTCATAAAAGGCGCAAGAAGTGGACGCTTGCATCCGTCTCATTTGAAGACGTTTCTCAAATCGTCCTTATCAGAATTGTAAGTAAATATCACACCTTCGATTCATCAAAGGGTGAGTTTTTACATTGGGTTAATCGTGTAATCAGTCATACGATTATAAATATTCTTAGAGATAACTATCTAAAGTATAGCCGCCCTTGTATTTTAGGTTGTATTCATAATACTGGTGACGACAACTGTTCTCTCACCAAGAATGGCAAGCAATGCGCTCAATGTCCTCTCTATCGCGACTGGGAGAGGTTGAAGAAAGAACAGTTTAATATCAATCAACCACTTTCGCTTGAAAATCATATTCAGGAAGTGAATGATGAATTTTATGATATCGAACACGCGAAAGAGAAGTTGAATGTCGAGATGAAGCGTCGCCTTAAACCATCAGAATGGCGCATTTACGAAATGATGTTTGTCAATCGTAAGGATGATGATATCAAAGAAGATACAATTAAGAGTTACGGTATAAGCTATCCGCATTTTACCAAACTCCGTACCCTGTTTATCGAAACAGCTAAGAAAATTATCGAAGAGGAATCTTTAGCATGAGTGATGTTCCGCAGACCCCTCCCGCCGATGACACAATAACCCCCGCACACGAAGAAATAATTCGCAAGCATTTAGAAGGGGTGATGAATGGTACTATCAGTCTTGATGACCTAACCAAGATTGTATTTGACGACCAGACGATTGATGGTCGCAGCAAGAAGGGTCGGGCACTTAAGAAGTGGATTGTTGCAAAGGGTCACAAAATTAAGACAAGTAAATATGAACCAGAAGGTCCATTTGTACTTGCCGACGAACATGTAGAATTCATCACGAATAATATAGATAGCATGCGCCCAATGGAAATTGCGCGCACATTATTTCCCGGTAAAAAGATTACGCCACTTAACAAGGAATATTTGGCGATATGTACCAAGATTCGGGAGATAAGACCAGAAGCGGTGCCCGAAAGTGATAGAATGGCGGAAGGTCCATACGAACCACCAAAGTCAATCTATCGGCTGGTTCCACGTATCAACGAATACGTTTCTAAATACAAAATTGAAAATGTAAAGCCCCTTCCTCAAGACGAGAAACAGATTTCGGATAGAGATTTAAAATGCTTGAAGAAATTGTTGGGTTATATGAATACCCACACGTTCTTCTTATCTATTAATATTTACGAATTAGTACATGAACGCGAACTGTTTGAAAGTCGCTTCATTCGATACACTTATGATAAACCGGACCTAACGGAAGAGGAAGTTGACCAATACATCTCGGTTTGTGATAAATACGTCGCGCTACATCAAATCCGTAAAAACATCCAAACACTCCAAAAAGAAATCAACATCAACTTGGAGGCGGCAACCGAGGAAAAGAAGAAGGTTGCCATGTCATATATTGAGTTATTGAATTCATATCGTGCCAAAGAAAAGGACGCGGAAGATGTCCTAGAGCGAACAGTTAAGGCGTTGGTTGGTACACGCGATAAGAGATTGGCGGGTCAACAGGCAAATAATGCGACCGTTTTGAATCTAGTACAAGCGTGGCAGGATATCGAAAAGCGGCGTGAATTACTCGAACTGGCAAAACGTCAGCGCGAGGCAGAACAGGATGCAGTTAAACGTCTATCTAACATGGATGCGGTTGTTGCGCTAATTGCTGGATTGTCCAAGGATAACGTATAATGGATACTACTTGCAACTACTCTAAAGCCGATACAAATATCGATTTTTGTAGCATTCCTCCGTTTGTTTGTGAAGTGGATAGGTCATTTCACGAATCTTTAGAAGCTCTTAATAAACACTTGCGTAAGTTCAAAATAAAACAGAAAGATTATTACGAGAACTATTATAAACGAGTAGATTTACTCACTGGGGAACCAATTGTATTTAAATCGATTGACCAATATTTTTCGGCACACTTCAAGGATAAGAACAACATGAAACGTTGGTTCAAAGAAAATCCAGAAGACGCAAAGAAACTGTCAATTCGTATGTTGAAAGAGCGAATCAAGAGGAAGAGTCTGACCCGACTTCCAAGTGAGGTAGAATTAATAACATGTGGCCTGCCGAGTTCTGAGTATTATTATAATTTCATTGTATCTGAGGTTGTATCTGCCGGCCTGACGCCTCCATATGATTATGGATGTACGACATTTGAGGTTGATGATTCTCCGTTGCAGATAGTCGTAGATACACGCGAGCAAACCCCTTTAAATTTTAAAGATGTTACAATAGTTAAGAATTCTTTAAATTTTGGTGATTATGCCGTTTTGGGCAAGGAACAAGGCATCGTCATTGAGCGTAAGTCCTTGCCAGATTTGATTGGTTCGTGTGTTGCGCAGTATGAACGTTTCACAAGAGAATTTCAACGTGCCAAGGACGCGGGTGCCTATCTCATTGTGTTGTGCGAGGAAAGTTTGAACACAGCGCAAAACTATCCTTATATTCCATACTTAAGAAGGTTTATTAAAACGCCTCCTGAAGCAGTATTTCATAATGTCCGAGAATTGATGCAGAATTTCGGATTTCAATTCGTATTTTGTGATGGTCGCGCACGCGCGGCGGAAGTCGCTATAAAAATATTTAGGTTAAAACAGGATGTGAGAACTTTAGACTTACAATTCTATTTAGACCGTCGTAAATTATTATAATACCATGTGGGAAAATTTAGCTTGGGAGCCGCCCGATTATAAAGGTGCCGGTGAAAAGAAAACGGTAAACGATGAATTTATGACGGTCACCGAAGAACTTACTGAGGAACGCGCGCGCGAGATGCTTGGTAAATTCCTTCGTGAGAATCTGGCGTTTACAACAGAAATTCTTACTGGCATTAGGTTGTACCCCGAACAGGTTGTATATCTACGTTCTTGGTTTGAGAACAATTTTAATCTTTGTATAGCTGGTCGTGGTTGTGCCAAGAGTACCCTTGCTGGTGTTTTTGCCATTCTGTATTGTTTGTTCAATCCTAGTACCACTGTTCTTATCGTATCTCAGAATTTCCGTTCGAGCCGCCGTATCCTCGAAAATATTGAACGTATTGCTTTATCACCCTCGGGGACGTTACTCCGTCAAATCTTTAAGAATGAGAAATTAAGCAGGCGCGGCGATATCTTTCAGTGGGAAATGTTGAATGAATCTCGTATTATCTGTGTCCCCTTATCTAATGGTGAAGGTCTCCGTGGATTGCGCGCAAACGTTCTGATTGTGGACGAAGCACTTCTAGTCCCAATGAAAATCATTGAGGAAATTCTACAACCCTTCCTCGTGGCGTCTGGCGACATCAAAGATAAACAACGAGTTCGCGAATATGAGGATAAATTAATTAAGGCCGGACGCATGAAGGAGTCCGAGCGTAGGGTGTTTAAATCTACTTCAAAAATGATTCTTCTTTCCTCTGCATCTTATCAGTGGGAAGACCTTTATAAAGTTTATTTAAAATATCTTGAACACGCTCGCACCGATACTGAAGAACAACGTAAAATTGCATCTTATGGAGTTTTACATTTTAGTTATGAGTCTGTACCCGAAGATATGTTGGATGCCGCCATTAAAGAGGATATCAAGAACGCCCCACAATCGACTATCGATAAGGAATACAAAGCTATCTTTATTGAAAGTACCCGCAGTTTCTTCAGTGCTCAAAAGATGGCTGAATGTACTGCAAAGGCTGGTGAACAACCTGTTACCGAAATAGTGGGAGAACCGGGCGCAGAATACGTTTTAGGTATTGACCCTTCATTTTCATCTTCTGAGGCGAGCGACCATTTCGCAATGTGCCTCCTTAAGATAGTACCGAGGGGCGATAAGAAAGTAGGAGCCGTTGTAAATCAATACGCGGTTGCCGGTGGAAGTTTGAAGGACCACATCCTATATTTATATTACCTACTTACTAAATTCAATATAATATATATAGGTATCGACGCATCCCAAGGTGATAATAATGAATTTATAAACGCATGTAATAATTCGGCTCTTTTTAAGAGCGCCGGAATTGATTTAAAAGATATCGATGCGGAATTTCATCGTGACGATATGGAAGTGTTACCTTCGCAAATCCTTCGTAGTTACAATTTTGATAATAAACGAATCGTTCAGAAGCAGGGTTTTCACTCTGCCTTTCAGCGTGCGGCAAACGAATATCTACAAACGTGTATCGAAAACAGGTCAATTATTTTCGGTAGCGAAATTTCTGGTATGGATGGATTGGGCGAATCGCTATCGAAACTAGATTTTTCTATTTTACTTGATAAGAATAAGGGGCATAGCGAATACAATGACCCCAAAGATGGCGGCGTATTCTTACTTATGGAAGACCAAGCGCGGCTTATACGTCTAGTTAAGGACGAATGCTCATTAATTGAAGTCGGGGTTTCACCCTTAGGTACAAATAGTTATGATTTACCTCCAAACATTAAGCGGGCCAAGTCAGCTAATCGCGCACGTAAAGACTCTTATTCGGCGCTCCTTTTAGCCAACTGGTGCCTACGCCTCTATTTAAAGAGCCGAGAAATGCCAAAGCAAGACAACACGGGTACATTTAGACCTATTCTCATCTAAAATCGTTAGCTTTTTTGTGTAATTGTTATGGCAATGTCACTTTTTCGACAAATGAAATCCATTCTTGGTTCTCACACAAAGTCAATTTTCGCACTTTTTCTCAGTCTTATACTATTTTTCGGGCTGATTTCCTGCGCCAAGCAAGCTGGGGAACCACAAATGTTTTCCGGAAGTGTGTTACATTTTAGTGACCTTATACGAAACGTCAAAGCGCGGGATATTCATACGGGTAAATTAAACTACGCTGTAGTACGTCGTGAGTGGGTAGAATGGTATTACAAACAATTTAGAGACGAGATAGGTAAAGGTCAGTTCGGGGTAATCAAATGGGATAAGTTATTTACCTGTACAGCTTTTACTACCCGCTTTGTTGCTGACGCACAATTACATTTTTTTCGAAACGCTTGGCATGATACAATACAATATCGTGCAGAATCGGTGGCGATTGGAGAATTTTGGTTTCAACCACAACCAACTGGTCCGGGGCACGCTATCGCAGTTTGTATGACGGAAAACGGCTTAGAGTTTTTTGAACCGCAGACCGGCCAATGGGTTAATATTACCGAAGAACAAAGAACCCGTAATTGGTTCGCAAAATTTGATTAACATGCCACGTTCATATAATAAAACTTCCACTTGGTGGGAAACTCGAAAGAAAGAGGCTGAATTACGCGCCTCTGCAATAACACCAACTAAGTTTCAACCTATTTCCGCCCCAGACCTCAAATATGAATTTGCGGGAGAAAATCTAGTTGCCGCTTGTGCGGGCAGCGGGTCAGTAACGAATACCCGAAATAAGTTTACGAATAGTGGATATTTCAATGGTGGCGGCATAAACGGCTTTGAAAATCTATCCAATTATCCATTACCATATGAAATTTCGAATGGGCGTATTTCCATGGGGAATACCATCCAACTCGTCATGCGTGCGTATTCGGGCTTCCCTGTATTTCGCAATGCAATCGAAGTATTAGTAGAATTTACAAATACGCCAATGCACCTTAAAGGTGGTAATGCAAAATCGCGCGAATTCATTCAGGCGTGGTTCCAAAAGGTTGGCATGCAGAAATTGAGTGAGCAGTTCTTCCGTGAATACTATCGCTCTGGTAATGTATTTTTGTATCGATTCGATGGGCGCATGCGCGATGCCGATTTTAAGCAAATGCAGCAGGTTTTCGGCGCCAAATCAAACATTATTCCTATCCGATATGTTTTGATTAACCCCACCAATGTATTTGTTGAGAACGCAATCATCACCAACAACTATACATATGTAAAACTCCTTTCGCCTTTTGAAGTTCAGCGTTTAAAGCATCCTCAGACCCCAGAGGAGCGGGAAATGTTTGAATCGCTCCCCGATAATGTAAAGCAGCAGATTAAGAACGCCAGTGGTGGAGGGTTGAAGCAGATATATGTTCCCATCGACTTAAATCGCCTTTATTACGTATTTTACAAAAAGCAGGATTATGAACCTCTGGCCACTCCTATGGGTTTCGGGGTTTTAAATGACATTGAATATAAACTTCAGATGAAGCGTATTGATATGGCTCTTACCAAGACCATCGAGCACGCGTTCTTGAAGATTACTATGGGTAATGAGCCTGATAAACATGGTATCAATCAAGCAAATATGCAATCGATGCAGGATATTTTTAAGAATTCCACCATCGGGCGCGTATTAGTAGCGGATTATACTACAAAAGCCGAATGGGTTATTCCAGACTTAAAGAATCTGCTTGGTCCGGAGAAATATCAGGTTGTAAACGACGATATTCGAGAGGGTTTACAGTCCATACTACTCGGCGATGATAAATTTGCAAATGCCGTCATCAAAGCACGCGTTTTCAATGAAAGACTTAAGGAGGGTCGAATGGTGTTCAAGCGTGATTTTCTTGAACCGGAAATTCGTCGTATCTGTGCCGAAATGAATTTTAAATCTGCTCCTACTGTAGAATTTGAAGAAATCTTACTAGAAGACGACACAAATCTACAACGTCTTTACACTCGTTGGGCTGAACTTGGTATCCTAGCACCTTGGGAACTTATTCGTGCAAAGCAAACGGGTCTTCTCCCAGAAAAGGCCGATAATATCGAGTCTCAGAAAGAATACAAAGATTTACGCGAAGACGAATTTTACTATCCACTTGTTGGGGCGTCCGCACCTAAAGATGGAGAGGCGTTGGCCGCACCATCAGGTAGACCATCGGGTACAAAGTCCAAACAGACGACTAAAAAGGTCAGTCCAATTGGCGGCGGCGTTTCTTCTAAGAAGTTGATGAAAGCAATTTCGTTATCCAATGACCTTCTTGGTTCTGTACAGAGTGAATTCCGTAAGCGCTTTAATCTCAAAAAATTAGATAGTGCGCAACAAGACTTAACCGCTTCACTGGCAAAAGCCATTATGGTAAACGAAGATATTGAGAAGTGGCAGGAGTGTGTTGCGAGCTATATGGATAGCCCAAAAGATATGAATAAAGAACAATGCGCTATAGTGGATGAGATACGTATCGCGCATGAAGTAGATGAATGGCAAGCCATACTTCTTAACAAGTGTAAAATCTGATATTTATAAGTGTAAATAAACATACCAACCTTTAACTCATATATTGCGCTCATGAAGAGAGAATTGACCCTTACCAACAAACGTTTCGCAGAAGAACTTGTTGCACATCTAAACGAAAAAGAACCTATCGCTAAGTTAGAGGAAAAGGATAGTAAGTTCATCGTCGCCTATGAGACCACAGCCGCCGATGGGCAATGTGTCGATGAGAAATTGGCGCAAGTTGCGCAATATCTTTTTAGAGTGGTTGATGACCGCTTCAATTATGTTCTTCGTCAAATTGACCAAATTTGGACTCAGTACGATAAACATACTGTCGGACATTTACCACAACTATCCCCATCTGGCTTGGCCAAGCTTATTAAAGCAGCCGGTCAAGAAGATGATTTTGAGGTTCGTCCACGTATGGTTTGGGCATCTCAGGGTGGTATCGAATTTGGCGCACAGGAACTCAAAGACGCACTTACAAAAATTAATGAAAGTGCCGAGGCTTCCACCGATAAGGATATCAGCCGCTTGATGGATGTAATTCGCGCCCAAAAGAAATAATGGACGGTTTACCGGATATCTTCAAAGATAAGATAGAGATTTTTTCCACTATTAAGGTTATTGAGGAAACTCAGTCGCCTTTTAAGAAGGAAGAAATCACTGCTTCGTTAGATAAATTAAAGGATATTTTTCCTAAATGGGTAGATGTAGATTCTACTCCCGATATTCTATTTCTTGCCTCTAATCTAGTTGTGTGCGATGTAATGAATGGCAATCATGTTTGTTTGCCCCTTTCCGTCGCCAAAGAAGTATACAAAGGCTTTATTAATAAGCTTGTTGATATTGAGCATGATAGAAAGAGAATTGTTGGTTTTATTATAAATTCTGCTTTCACCAAAGTCGACACAGACGAAATTATAGAAGAGAAGGATTTGGATAGCTACGACGGTTTGGTCCAGATATCTTATGCTGCGGCCATCTGGCGTTTAGCCGCACCAAAATTATCCGCATTTTTACTCAAGGCGTCCAATCCAGAATCTAAAGAATACAATCAGGTAAGTTCAAGTTTTGAACTCGCAGTTAGTGATTGGGATATTGCAGTGGGTTCCCCTCATGTAAAGAATGCGCGTATCATCAAAAGGGGTGACAAAGATTTTGATTTGTATGCTGCATATCTCCCCAATAACAAAGGCTCTGGGAAGACTAAACAGGGTGACTTTGTATATCGCGTGATTAAGGGGGAAGTTCTTCCTACGGGCGCGGGCTTGGTCGCCAATCCAGCAAGTCAAGTCGAAGGTATCTACACCTTAGTTGGAGAAGAAGATATAGTCGAAAAGGAAGAGGGTAAGGAAAAAGCTGATATAAGTGTAGTAGAGACTCCAAAAGTCGAGTCTACAGAGGTAACTACGGCAAATATTACGCTTCCTACCAATGAAATTTCTCAACAAAATATCGAAAATACTAAAATCGAGGGAAAACTAAGTGTAAACTCTAATACAACCCACTCTATGAAAATTACCAAAGTAGAAGATATCGTCGCATCTCTTTTTAAAGAGGAAACAACTGCAAGCGCCGTTACTGCTTTCATTGCTGCCGAGATTGCTAAGTCCAGTGAACAATATGTCAAGGATTTACAGGCGCAGAAAGACCTAAGTAAGAAGCTTGAGGAAGCAAAGGCTTCTGCGGAGACAAAGGCACAGGAACTTCAGACGAAGGTAACCGAACTTGCGAACCGCCTTAATGAAATTGAGGCTCAAAAGGCCGCTCAACAGGCCGAAGCAGATTTCAATCAACGTATGAATGCGTTTGAAGAAGAATATGACCTTGATGAAGAAGACCGCAAGTCTCTCACGGTTGATATTAAGGCATGCAAGACGAAGGAAGAATTCGAAACTTTCGTGGCTAAGATTAAGCCGCTCATGAAGGAAAAGAGCAAGACTTTCAAAAAGGAAAAAGCTTCCAAGCTTGAAGAGGCTGTTAAGGCCGCAAAAGCAACTGGCGTTTCTATTGATACCGTTAAGGTTGACCCAAAGACATTGGATTTCGTTGAAATCGTTGCTTCGGTAAAAGAGACACCAAAACAGGAAAATGTTCCAAACACACCTCCCCCAGCAGGAGAAAAGAGTCTTGTAGAGCGTATGCAGGCTTTCAAAGACCAGATTAGCTTTAACGGCAAAGTCGTTAAACAGTAACCCCTATAAACTTTAATTTATAAAATAACATGCCAAATACAACCACATTTGCAAATACTCGTATTCACCCAACGAGAGACTATAGTGAACACGAAGTCATTAATATGTTCTCGAAGGACCGTACTGGTGAGGCAGGCGAACTCGTAAGAATCGTTCGTAGCACACCAAGCGAAACCAACAAATTCAGCAATACAACTGTCGGCGCGTCTTTCAGCCGCACGTACAATAAGTTCTACGAAACAACCGACAAGGTTCGCGCTACGGCGGGCGGTCAGTATGCAGACACGAAGTACAACGTACTCGGTTTGACGCTGAATGCTACCCTTTCGCATGACGAAAACGGTCTTCCACTTTTCAATAACCCGCAGCGCCGCGAGGAATTGCAGTGCGTTATGTCCGGTGAAACGGTTCCCGTTCTCCGTCGTGGTGTTATTGGTGTTTATAGCAATGGCTATGTTGGCACCCCAACAGTCGGCTACGCAGTAGTACCATTCTCCGGTGGTAACGGTATGCTCGCTTTCGTTGACCCAACTAATACAGGCGAACTTGGTGGTATCGGTGGTTCAGTTCTCCCAACGCCACGTTATCGCGAAAATCAAGTCATTGGTTACTGCCTTAGCTCGTCCGGTGATGAACTTGGAGGCTACGCCCTTATCAGTCTCGAACTCTAAGTTTTAAACCAACAGAAAGGAAACTTTTTACATGAAAATTACCATCAATAGAACACCAGAGCAAGTTGAACTTGTGAAGCTTATGGCTAGCAAGAACAAGTTGAAGGCTATCGAAGCTCAAGAGGCATTCGCTGCTTTCATCGCCCCTGTTATCCAGAACATTCTTCAACAGGCTCCCGTTATCTCCCGCTTTTATAAGGACATCGCATACGATTCCAATAGCAATCCATCAATTCCTCTCGACCTATATTACGACGTAACCCAGAAGGGTCTCGTTCGCGTATGGTCACAGACAATGCCCGGTAGCTTGGCTACAGCCATCACTCAGGGTATCACGGAAATGATTCCTTCTACATACAATCTTACCTCTGCCGTATCGTTCCTCAAGAGCTATGCCGCAGCCGGTCGCTTGGATGTAGTTGCAAAGACACTTGAACGCATGGCGCAGGAAGTATTGCTCAAGCAGGAAGTCAATTCCGCTTCGGTTATGCTCTCCGCTCTCGCTGGCGCGCAGTACGGCAATACAAATGCCTATCAGACAATTCGCTCTACGAACAAGGCAAACTTGGTTCCAAACGACCTCCTTCGTTTGATGACATTGGCCGCGCGCGTCAACGCTTCGTGGGTTGGTGGTACTCCTACCAATGCTCCCCGTGGTTTGACCGACCTTATTCTCTCGCCAGAAGCGGTTGAGAAGGTCAAGGGTTGGGCATATGAGCCACTTAATACACGTGGCGCCGCAATTCCAACTCAGGCTGGTATTGCAGAGCAAATCTATAACACTGCTGGTCTCCCAAGCATCTACGGTGTTACGCTCAATCAGGTTAACGAATTCGGTGTAGGATACTCCTACAATACGATTTTCGATACCGCCGCAGGTTCTAATTCGTACCCAGCATCGCCAACTGGTGGTTCTGCCGCCGCATTCGACGGCACCAGTGAGGAAATCATTGTTGGTCTCGATGCAACACGCGATAATCTTCTCCGTCCAGTTCTTACCAATGGTAATGAAGGAAGCACGTTTGAGATTAGCGCCGACGACCAATTCTTCGTCCGTTCGGAAAAGATTGGCTTCTACGGTAAACTCCGTGAAGGTCGCGTTGCAGTCGATACCCGCGCAATGCTCGGCCTCATTATGTAAGGTCGATAAAATCGATTCTCGAAGCCCCCTTTCTGAAGAAGATTGGGGGTTTTTTATTTCGTTATTGTGGCCTCCCCGCGTATTATCATACATGGAAAAAGTAAATAACGATAAACAAAGAAAATGTGCCCGATGTAAAAATATATTTCCACTAGACTTGTTTCCAATAAATCGTGGTTTAAAACATGGACATGGCTACTATTGTAAGAATTGTAAAAACATAGTTAAACGCGAAAACAGACATCGTTATAGAGATAGAGAAAAAACTAAGATACAAACAATTAAATATAAGTATGGCCTCTCAGAACAAGAATATATTAATTTACTAGAAAGGTCTGGTCACCAATGCGCAATTTGTAAACGCTCCGATAAGAGGTTAGTTATAGACCATAATCATCAAACAAAACAAGTTCGTGGTTTACTCTGTGCCACATGCAATACTGGTCTCGGACACTTCTATGAAGATGAAGTAATCCTTACTGGCGCTATAAATTATGTAAAAACCCATAAAATATTGCGCATTAATCAAAATCGAACATAGAATATGTGTAATGGGTGGCATGCAATCAAAGATTAAAATTACAGAAACTACAATTGAATTCGAAGAAATCAATGGAAAATTAGAAGCCCCCACACTCGACGATTTGGAAGCTTTTTCTCGGAATTTAACTGACGAGGATAAAGAAGAGATTAAGAAATATTTCGCCAATCGTAAACCCAATACACTTAAATAATATGCCTAAAAAGAAAATTCCATCAACAGAAATTACTGGCGATTTAAAGCCGCGTCTCTCTCTTTATGAAATGGTTGGACTAAATGTCAATCCATATAACCAAAGAACTCTTGAAGAGTATCAGGCTTACCTAGACACACTCAGTTTTATTGAGTTACATGAGCATGCCGCGCAGGAAGCGGGTGTGGTGCCGATTGACGATAGAGAGAAGCTATTAGAAAGACTTAGCCGCCAATTCATCGTTGTAAATGGTCAATTAGAAGCGAATGCAATTCAGGTTAAAGAATCGCGGGAACAACTTGAGGCTTCAAAGAAGAAGTCGAAACTAAGTCCTGAAAAACAGCGCCAACTCAAGGAAATTTTGGCAAGAGGCCGTTAATTTAGTGTAACTTATAGATACAAAAACCCTTTTTAAACCATGGCTTCTCTAGTCTATAGCAAATTTATCCAAAACGTCTTCAATGGTACGATTTCTCAGGTGGATTTTGATACCAACACCTTCAAGATGTTGTTAGTTACATCTTCTTACACACCAGATAGGGATGCACACGATTTTCGTAATGATATAACAAATGAAGTGGCAAACGGTAACGGATATACAACTGGCGGTGCCACTTTTGGCGCGATTACTGTAACACTTGACACTACCAATGACCGTATTGATATTACATTCCCGACAATTTCTTGGGCGAGTGCAACGTTTACTGCGCGCGCAGGTGTCATATACAAGGATGCGGGCGGGGCCGCAAGCGACCCCCTTATTGCGTACGTTGATTTTGGTACGGACGTAACCGCTACCGCTGGTACTTTCACAGTCACGTTCTCTGGTCCATTACGCTTCTCTAACGCAGCCTAATTAGGATAACATATGGCTGATGCCCATAAAAATTTCAGTATCAGCGCTGTAACTAATAATCCGGGAACCGGTGGAACCTCACTCACTATAACGAGCGGCCATACGACCCGATTTCCCGACGCGCCTTTTAATGCTACTGTTTGTCCGGCCAGTACAACTCCGGACCCAAGCAATTCTGAAATTGTCCGGGTGATAGCCGTAGATGCCGGAACAAATACGTTCACAATTCAGCGCGCCCAAGAAAATACAACGGCCCGAAATATCGTGGCAACCGATTCAATATTTGCGTCGGTTACGGTTAAAACTTTAACCGATGTTGAAACAGTAGCAAATCTAATGTTATTAATCTAATCCATGCCTAAACAAACTGCACTTTATCTCCCTGCTAACGTCAATAATTCGGGCGTAAATTTTGTCAATTCCGATGGCGTAGCATTCAAGAATCTTTACACTGCCGGAAATAATGATTCGGACGTTTATTCTATCATTGCCGCGAGTAATGATTCTTCAGTTCGCGCCTTTCAATTAGCAATTCAACGTTCATCCATAAACTATCCACTTGGGACCATTTCAATTCCTACTGGTGCGGGCGGCACAAGCGCCGCTGTCCCTTCTGTCGATATGATAAATTCTACTTCCGTGCCGGGTTTACCCGTAAATGGCGCTGGTAAGCGATATATCTCCCTTCGTTCGGGTGAAAATCTTGTTGTAGCGCCAATGGTGGCATTCACTGCGGGTGCAACTGGTTGGGTATCAGCCTTTGGTCAAGATTATTAAAATTTATGCGCGTTTTAACGTCCCCTCAATTCAGGCCCGCGCCTGTTACTCAAACTGCGTTGGACGATGTACGCAAGTCTTCACGTATTAAAATTTCGCAGGCGGCGCATGGTTTAGTCGCAGAAGATGTAGTTTATAGTAATGCTGGTATTTGGGCCAAAGCAAAAGCGGATGCATTAACCACATCTTCGGTTGTTGGAGTTGTTGAGTCTGTTCTCGATATCAATACCGCCATAATCGTTATAAACGGTGAATTTACATTCACTACCGCCAAAACATCCAGCAGTATTTATTATTTGTCGGATACTACAGCGGGGCTACTTACCCTTACACCGCCAACAGCTACAACTTCATATGTTGTTCAAGTGATAATTACGACGAGTACGGGCGCGGCATTTGTACAGGTTGGGGAACCAATGGCGTTGGCAAAATTGGCGATTACCGATATTGACAAGATGGATGCCACAACAGTAAATGGAGACCCAAATTCTAAAGTCGCTATTGGTTCGCATTTTTTAACGACTGAACCATTTACAACGATAACAGCCAATACAGGTACAGCTACTATTGCTGCGGCAGCGAGCGCACAAGGTATATTAACATTAAGTACCGAATCTAATTCAGCGGGTACAGCCGGTATTTATATTGGTCAGACTACTGGCACCCTAAATCAAATCGGATTGGGGCCAATAACAATTAAGGGAAGAATTAATCTTCCTGCGCTTTCAACAGCCAGCGAAGAATACATCTTTCGCTTTGGACTTGGTAACAACGTTACTGCTGCACCTACCATCGGTGTATTTTTTGAATATGATAGAGCATCAAATACGCTATGGCGATTGAGGAGTGGTAACGGTTCAGTTACAACGGTAAATGCTAGCGGAACTGGTTCAACTGTAGTACAAGCCACTTGGACAAAACTGCGTATTGAAATAAATGCTGCCGGTACAGCCGCAGAATTTTTTGTTAATGATGTTTCGATGGGTGTCGCAACAGGAACAATGCCAGTAAGCCCCGGTAACACATGCGGTCTTTTCGTTTCTATTATTAAAAGTGCGGGTACAACTGCTCGTACAGCCCAAGTTGATTATGCTTGGATGAAATTAGATATAACAAATCCAATGTAACATAATATGATACTACACGTTTGGAAAAATCCTAATTCTCGTTGTTTGGCTGAATGTATTCAAATTCAGGACAAACAGCCATATAGTACGATTGACCCTGAAACTGGCACAAAAATATATTTACCAATTCCTGTCGAAGACATTCCTGCTTTACCATATGAAATTATTGGTGATGGGTCTGTAGAGGATTTTGAAGCGTGGAGGGTACAACAAATAGCTACAGGCTGGGTCGCAGCGCCGCCAGAGCCAATAGTCCCATCCGCAGTTACTTGTGCAACTTTACGTATAGCTATAAAACGTCTTTATGGAATTACAGAAGAAAATGTTGATGCATTGATTGCTGGAATTTCGGATGTAAATGCCAAATGGGAAGCCGAAACCCTTTGGAAGAAATCTCCAACAATTAGGAGACGGCATCCTCTTGTATTATCCTTTTCGGCAGCGTTTGGATTAACCTCTAGTCAAGTAGACCAAGCGTTTATATTAGCTGAGACTTTGTAATCGAATGGCTAACTATTATTGGGTCGGTGGGACAGCTAATTGGGACACATCAACCGGAACAAATAGATGGGCTACCACTTCAGCAGGTGGAACATTTCATACAAATCCTCCCGGTGCTGGCGATGACGTATTTTTTGATGCAGGGTCCGGTGTTGTAAATTGTACAATCTCCGCTAATGCTTTCTGTCGTTCATTAAACTGCTCAAACTTCACTGGTACACTAACACATACAAATGGAGTTACGTTAGCTATTGGTGATGGGACAGCAGGAACAAGTAATATCGCATTGAAATTTGTTTCTGGAATGACATATAGTCCAAATGCGACAGGTAGTATAATAGATTTCGTGTCAACTTCCACTACTCTTCAAACTATCGACTTCGGCACAAGGCAGGCGTGCCGGTTGCGGTTCACGGCGGCAGGGAAATGGGCGTTTATATCTGCTTTCACGACGGCCAATGTTGCCACCCAGATTAATATAATCGGGGGTGCGGAAGTCCACGTTGACGGACTTAGTGATAATTCCGGATTTGACCACACGTGGGGCTATTTATCGATGGCTCACGCTTCGGCCAATCTGTACCTCGGTAACGCAACCGTCCGGATTCGTGACACGAGCAATGTGGTTCAAATCAGTGCTGGGACCGTCATTCCGGGTGCCTCTACTTTCATCATTCAGGGTGGAGGTTCTTCCTCGTTCTGGGGCGGCGGAAAGAATTACTGGAACATTCGGTTTACCTGTACCGGACAGGGGACAATCCTAGATAATGGGACGACGTTCAATGACATCTCACACGCGAGCCCATGCACCTCGCTTCGGTTCGGTGAGGATTCAACCTATAATGTCACATCATTTAGCGTTCGCGGCACGTCAGCCTCAAGGTTTCCCGTTCTATCGAATGGCCGCACGTTCACGCTCAATAAGACGTCTGGTTTAGTTTCCTGTGACTGGCTCACGCTCTCCAACTGTAAGACTAGCGGCGGGGCGGTATGGTTCGCTGGCTATAACAGCATCGACGAGGGGCTGAACAGCGGGTGGCTTTTCCGTGGACCGCAGCCGAGGGTGATTAGACGCCTTGTTGTCGATAATGCCTACCGCTTCAATGGGTCTCAGTACAATCAGTTCACAGGCGGAGGAGCTACAGCAGACCCGACTGAATACACTTTGGCAGCGTGGGTGAAACTCGACCACGCCGGGTTGGACTTGGGTATTGTCTTTCGCTCGAATGGAAATCCGTCCGCTTCCTATTCCCATGAGCTTTCTTTTTCAGGTGCACTAAGAAAATTCGTTTCCAAAACGTATGACGGTACTTTGAAAGATTGTGTAGGGACAACTACAGTGGTCAAAGATGTCTGGTATCACGTTGTTGCCACAGCGAAGAACGGAAGTGCGGTGAGATTGTATGTTAATGGTGTAGCCGAAGGTACTCCGATGGCGATAGGCACGCTTTGGCTTGATGGTAATGACTGGTGGGTTGGGCGTGGCAATTCAGGTGCTCCCATTACGGGTGGCTCAATCGTCCCGACCCCCTTTCAGGGGTTGATGAGAGATTTGGTTGTTTGGAAAAAGGAACTAACCGCCAGCGAAATCCTTTCGCTTGCCAACGGCTCAAAGCGCCCCGGTGACATTCAAGCCGCAGACTTAGTTATTTATTGCCCGATGAATAATACGGGCAACGGTAACAACGTATCTGGAAACTGGACTGAAAGGGTAGGCGGCCTGACTCAGAATCCAACAGGAACGTGCGTCGGAGGACTATTTCCATGAGCGTAATTCGAGCAGGCATCAGCAATACCCTCCTCAACAATCTAGTTGCCTACTGGAAACTAGATGAAGCGAGCGGCAGCCGCGCCGACTCGAAGGGGAGTCACACGTTATCAGATATCAACACAGTCACGCAGGCGGCAGGCAAGCACGGCAATGCGGCACAATTCACTGCTGCTAACTTGGAACGGCTGAATCTTGCTGATGACGCTAACTTTAGAATTAACACGAATGCGCTTACGATAGCTGGGTGGTTTTATTTGGATTCACTTAACGAAAACAGAGCTATTATCGCCAAGCGCGCTGAGTGGGTGCTATATGTAGATGGTGCCAACAAACCAACTTTCAACTTTCCGGGCGATGGGACCATTCAGACTCCAACTGCAGTATCTTCCGGGCAGTGGTACTTTGTTGTAGGTTGGTGGAAAAATGAGAATAATGCCGGACGTGGAGCTTTATACATTCAGGTCAATAACGGCACAATCTACAATACTGGTCTAGTTAACGGATTCGCTAATTGGGACACAGATGTTAATATCGGTGCGTGGGAAGAGGGGGTTAATAGTTATACGTTTTTCTGGAACGGCCGCTTAGACAGCATCGGAGTGTGGCGGCGTGAGTTGACAGCAGAAGAACGTGCATTACTTTATAATGGTGGTAATGGTAGAAATTATCCTTTTTAAATATTTAGTGTAATCTAACGTACAATGTCATTCGGCGCAGCATATTTCGGCCAAGGCTACTTCGGTGGCTATCCTGTTACTACCGGCGGTGGTGGTGGCGACGGAAATGCGTCTGGAAGTTTGCCGACAGTTACAGTTATAGCGCCAGTTGCCACAGCTACAGGTAATGCTAACATAAGTGTAACCCCGACAACTATTACCGTAATAGCACCAACGGTATCGGCAGCGGGTAATGCAGATTGTAGTGGTAATATAGGGACTATTACTCTTTCTGCGCCAGCCGCGACAGCGACAGGCGACGCAAACACGTCAGGCGGATTAAATACAATTACTGTTTCCGCTCTCGCAGGTAGCGCCAGCGGCGACGGTGGTGCCAGCGGCAATATAGGGACTGTTACAACTTCCGCGCCAGCGGCAAGCGGTACTGGTGATGCGAATGCTTCTGGCGGTCTAAATACAATCACTGTAACTGCTCCCGCAGGTTCGGGTGCCGGAAATGGTAATACAAGTGGCAACATTGGTACTATCACAATTACCGCTCCAACCGCTACTGCTGCTTCGTCGGGCGATGGTAATGCTACAGGTGCGCTGCCAACCGTTACAGTAGTTGCGCCAACCGCAACAGTAACAGCAGACGCAAATACCAGCGGTAATATAGGTACGGTCACATTGTCTGCCCCAGCGGGTAGCGCAGCGGGTAATGGTGATGCGACTGTCACACCAAATACTATCACGGTTACAGCGCCAAACGCAAGCGGAACGGGAACCGCGAATACAAGTGGTGCAATTGGAACTATAACCGTTATCGCACCACAAGGTACGGCAGCAATATCATCTGATGGTAATGCAACGGGTGCGTTACCAACGATTACCGTTTCTGCGCCCGCCGCTACAGCAACAGGCAACGCGGGTGCGACGCCTAATTTACCAACAATCACTGTTACAGCCCCAAGTGTTGCGGCAACGGCTGACGCAAATACAAGTGGTAATATATCCACAATCACTCTTAGTGCGCCAAATGCAACAGCAACAGGCGGCGCTATTGCAAGTGCCAATATTGCAACAATCATTATTTCGGCGCTATCGGGCACGGGCACTGGCATAGCAAATACGAGTGGTTCAATCGGCACAATTACGATTACGGCTCCAACTGCCGTCGCGCAGGATTTACAGCCAAACGTAGTCATTTCAGCCATGATTCCGCTCAGAAACAACCGGGCAAATGGTGTAATTTATAAGGCCAATGTTGGTCAAAGACACCTTAAAGCCAAAGTTTCTCCCAAAACATAATGAGTTACGATTTTACAATTAAGCAGGGCGCGCGCTTTCCTCAACTAGATGCAGTATTGCAGGATGAGGACGGCAACATAATATCCTTGACGGGAGCTAATTATGCTACCTTCGCCATGCGTCCGTTGGCCACTCTTACATCTATAACCGGTTTGGCATCTATCATCGATGCGGCAGGGGGACATGTCCGATATGCTTGGGCGAGCGGCGATACCAACATAGCGGGTCCAGCCGATGCAGAATTTATCGTCAATTTTACAAATGGAGAACTCGTATTCCCGAGTGATGATTATATTCGCATTAATATTGTGGACAATCTAACATGAACCTTTATAATCTAGCTTATAATACTTGGAATGATTTAAATCAACCTGAAGATACGACTGCTAGTTATATTTCAGGCTGGTATCTACATAGCTCCAATTTAGGTTTACTTAACAACGTTCTTGGTACTTGTTTCAGTGGGGTTGGTGGGGCTATATCTCCAGAATTAGGCAACGAAGAAGCCGCGATTTATAGCGAAATATTCAAGCAAAATTATTGCAAACGAAAGATTTATTCGAACCTTGGGGCAAGTTCGATTCAATGGACGGAGATAAGAGAAGGTGATGGAGTGATTAGGCGCGCAAGCCCAACAGAAGTCGCAAAAGTATTTAAGGATTTACTTAAAGAATCCAATGCGACTTTCAAAGATTTGGTCCAATCTTATAAATCGAACTTGTCTTTCCCACGTAGCAACGACTTCTCCGCGCCATAACCTCGTATCATGGAGTTAACGCAATACAACTCGGCGGCGATGTTTGTTGGGCCAAGTGTGGCGCTTAGTCAACACACCCCCATAAATATTTTGCCGCTTTATGGCATTCAGTCCGCCTCTTTTGATTTTGGCGAACCCCTGACCGATATGGAAAGTGCTGAAGGTGTATATGAGCGCCTTCATCTTAATCCAAATGAAGTAAATCTTCGTTTTAGTTATCATGTTCGTGATGGCACGAATGAGGAAAATATGGGATTAATGATAGATGGCACCGGTTCCGCCTTTGCCTATCTGTGGAATTACGAGCGTAATTACTTTCTCGCTACCCGTAACGATGGGCGCGATATTCTCATTTATTCTGGATACGATACAACTGTATTTGCGTTTGGACAGGGTTGTATTACATCATATGGTGTCAGAGCGACCGTTGGAGAGCCATTAATGGCTAACGTTTCACTGTCATTCTTAAATGTGGGCGTCTCTCTTTCTGGTTTAGATGTACAACTACCGGTTGTTCATAAAACTGACGGAACAACAGTTTATACATATGGATTTGATAACAATTTCTATACTGGTTCGGGAGATTCAGTAGATTATACGAGTTCCGTTTCAGACCTATTTACGGGTTCTGGTACGAACAATGCCGAAACTGATAATTCATCATATTTTGCAACCGGTACTGGCTGGACTACAGATTGGCAAGCCCTCGACACGACTTATACGTTACCTTCGGTTTATTTTGATAATGCCCCGCTTTATGCAATTGGACCGGGCGACATCACATTACATATTCCAAATGATGCGACCTTCTCTGATATTATCAGTGGAGAAGATGCCTGTGTGATTCAGAGTTTTGATTTACAGGCGGCGCTCATACATTTCGACGACCGTCCAATGGGATATGTTTATCCGCGTAATCGGTTGGTTGACCCGCCGATTGAAGTACGTTTCAATGTTAATGCGTTTGTGGATAGAAGTAAGGCGGCGTTACTCAACGAACGTCTATGTATGAATTCGGGTCAAGCAATAGAAATTTCCGTAAGGAATCGTTGCAATAATTCGACCGAAATTATCAAATATCGACTTGAAGGCGCGCGCCTAACCAATACCTCTACCGAACTAAGCATTGGTAATATAATGCAAGTGTCATATAATTGGTCTGCTCAGATATTTGAGCAAAATGAAACTGGCGTCACACTCGCCAATTTATTAATTACGGCAAACCCGTAATTGATTATACCTTGTTCCAAGTAGCGCCGTCGTAAATCAAGGTGCAAAAGTCACCCACTGCCATAGTGAAGCTTGCTACGCCACTTGTTGTCCAGATGGTAGTACCGTTGCCAGAAATTGTGATGGCGGAACCACTACCCTTGTTCTTAATAACGTAAGTTTGGCCGGTAATTGGAGTAGATGGCAACGTGAGTGTGTGACCACCAGTTCCAGTATATGCGATAAAGTAATCGGTGGTGACAAGTGTATATGTGGTCGATTGTGTACTGGTATTCTGTATTTTGCCGCCGCCGACAGCCAATGTACCCGATATACCAACACCACCCGTTACGATTATTGTACCTGTAGTATTTGAAGTAGAAGCGACACCAGCAGACGCAACTAGAACGCCGTCACCACGGAAGTTAAATCGTGTAGTACCATTGTAGTTCTTGAGTTGGAGGATTGTGGTGCCGGAACCCAAGTCACCACCTGTCAGGGCATGCTCGCGAAGTACACTGGTCGTGCCAGCGTTAAGTGCGCCTGCAATGCCAACACCACCAGATACTACAAGCGCGCCAGTGGTTGAGCTAGTGCTTGCCGTTGTGCTCGCCACCGTCAGCACGGACCCCGCTGAATTGGTGAAGAAAACAACGTTGTTACCTTGGTTGTTGATATGAAGCGGCTTGCTAGACCATGACTGTAAGTAGACATTGGTATTGTCGGAGCCAGCAGTAAAATGCGTCGTGCCGCTATACTGAACCTGCAACGTGTAAGTTCCACCGTTGCCAACGGTGGTGCCTGTCGTGTTCAAGAGCGTTATACTGCTGTTGCGGAGACCAACATTGGTCGTGGATGCGCCAGATTGCGCATCAATATCAATACCGTAGGCGTTTGCGATGCCAGACGCGCCCTGATTGATGACGTGGACACCTCGCTGCGTCGTAATTGATGAACCGCTACCAACGGTCGGCGAGCCTACCAGTACAGCAACGCTGGTGGTCATGGTGAAGGCTGATGCTGCCGTTACCGAGGCAATATAAGCTGCATATCCAGCGGTCGTGACGGCACTGCCAAACGTGGGCTCTGAAAGGAAGCCGTATTGCGTTGACCCAGTCAGGTGAGAAGCAGCATTACCTGAGATGGTAAGAAGCGAGTCAGTGCGGACAGTCGTTCCGCTGATATTGGTACGGGAAAGGATTGTCGTACCCTGATTGCGCAATCCTACATTGGTCGTAGCAGCACCAGATTGCGCTTCAATATCAACTCCGATGGCGGTAGTCGTCTTGCCGCTGACTCCTTGGTTCGCGATGTATAGACCACGCATGTTCGTGACGGAACCAGAGCCGATTGTTGGTGGCGCAATGGCAATACCAAAACCGTCTATCATTGTAAACGCCGCTGACGTAATTACGCCAAAGTACCCACTGTAGCCGCTAGTTAGCGCGGAAGAATTGAAGGTCGGTAGAGATACTATGCCATACTGAGTCGTGCTGGATAGTGCAGAACTCGTGATATTAACGGCTCGGTCTGTTCCAGAGACACCGCCGATACCTACGTTGCCAGTCAGTTGAGTCGTTCCCGCATTGCGCAATCCTATGTTGGTGGTAGCTGCCCCAGATTGTGCAGCGATTTCAATGCCGATAGCATGCGCAATATCGGTGTCACCACCTTGATTCGCCACGTATATTCCCCGCATGCTGGTGACAATTGAGCCAGCACCAAGCGTTGGGGAGTCGGCATACAGACCGGTTCCTTCAACCGATGTGAATACCGAAGCTACAGTACGAATGTTGGAATAGAAACCGATGAGACCGGTGGTTGCGCCTGAGGTAAACGTTGGCTGTGAAGCCACGCCCACTTGGAGGGTACCAGTCAACCCAGTTGACCCGATATAAATCCCCTGTGAAGCGACAGACGCCGCACCAACGCCCATATTACCACCAGACACAGTAATGTCACCGGTAAATGTCACATCATTTGCGGTGTTCGCGACCGTCATTACGGTGAAGTCTGAATTGTTGGTTCGTCGCACAAACGAGAACTCACTCGTTGTGGAGGCTACCTTAAAGTAGAACCCGTAAGTGCGCGTGCCGCCTTCGTCCTGAAATAGACCTAATGAAGAATTGTAATCTAAATCTGGTGAACGAATGTTGAAGTCCGCAAGGGCGGCTACGGATAGTATTTCCACTCTACCAGTGGCATCGCCCCTGATGATTTTCGTGTTGGAATTGACGAGTGATATGTCGCCGCCCGACACAGTGAGGTCACCATTCAACGTTACGTTGTCATTGCTGCCGGTCACGGTAATCGGCGTAGTCCCAGACGTGATATTGCCCAGTGTGAAATTGTCGCCACCAGTCAGCGTAAATGTCTGAGCCGTTGCATTCGTCTTGGCAAAGGAGAGGCTTGCGCTGGCCGCGCCAGTGATAGTCTGATTGCCGCCGACGTAGAGTGCTCCACTTATGCCGACGCCGCCACTCACCACAAGCGCGCCTGTGGTGGTAGACGTGCTGGTTGTGGTAACCGGGTTAATCGTAACCGTGTTTGCGTCATTCGCTATGGCAGAACCCGCAGTCTGAGTGGTACTGGTGCCACCAATGACCCAGATGCCGGTGGTGTTTGTGTACTCTAGTTTGCCTGCGTACCGTGATGACGCCGAAGCTCTGGCCGTTCCATCATTATACTGGTTTCCCCAAAGGATGGTTTGGTTCGCGTTGCTGGTTAACCACGATGTCGCCGATACGGCCCCGTTGCCCACTGCAAGGCCCGTGGTTGAGTGAACAAACAGGTTGCCGGCTATACCAGCGCCACCCGACACCACCAATGCACCTGTGGTGGTTGAGGTGCTTGCAACAGTGCTTGCGACGGTGGTAACAGAAGTCGTCACTGCCCCATCCGTAACAGAAAACAGCGTCGTATTGTCTGTGAAGCGACTGACTCTGAATGAGCCGCCGTTTGCTTGAAGCGTTACTGTGCCACTCGCTTGGCTGTTGAAAATGCCGAGGGAGGCAACCGCTCCTTGAAGCGCGTTGGTGGAGGTGGAGACGAAGCCGTTTGCTGTTGCTGCGCCGCCTGCATAGAATGCCCCAGCAATGCCAACGCCGCCCGACACAACCAATGCGCCTGTAGTGGTGGAGGTGCTGGCGGTAGTCGGCGCAATCGTCACTGTCCCTGCTGCAAAGTGGGTGTAAGCTGTGGCCCCCGTACCTACTCCGATGCGCAGACCGGGAGAAGCCGGAGCATAGATGAACGTTTGATTATTCCCGAGCCAAGCCAACGAACCCGAGTACGCCGTACCAGACATCCCAAAAAAACAACTGTCTGTTCCGGCTGTGTTGGTAATAGAAAGGGATTGTGTGGAGGCATAGCCGGAGCCAGATAGGGAAAGCGTCGTTCCGGCTTGTGTTATAGTTACGGCCCCCGCAAACGTCGCCGCCAAAGCTGGCGTAATCGTCAAGGCCGCCGTGGCTGAGGCTCCAACTGTCAGTTGAAGCGAGGTGGAATTGCTAAAGCGTAGGCCACCGACTTCAGTTCCAGCCTGATAGCAGATGACGCCCTGTGTGGTGGAGGCCGTACTATTGAGGAGGAGAAGTGCGTTGGTTGCAGCATTACCACCAATAGTAACCTGAGTGCCTCCAAATGTCGCCGCTAAAGTAGAAGATGCAAACGTTAATGCGGCGGTTCCAAAAGTTGATGACAATGAAGACGTGGTATTATAAATGGCAAGATTATTCCCACTAAACATACCAATACGCCACGCAGAAGAACCTTCCGCGATGCCAAACCTTATATGTGCCAGAGCATCAAGGTCGATTACTCTCTGAACCCGAATATCACGTAAAATTGCCATATGTTATGCCGTTCCGTACCCATAAATTACACCTTGGGCCGCAACGATTATAACATATTCTAACTCTCAAAATACTGTTTGCGCCAATATTCTTTAAGTTCTGGAAGTTCCTCTTCGTCAAGTTCTGGGGGTGAGTATTTAAAACCCAACCCATCCATCATCATTTTGGCAAATTTACCCGCATCTTGTTCAGCCATCACTACTTCCTTCATATAAGCAGGATGGTAGCGTTTATAGCCACTCATAAACCGCGCAAACCTTTTATCTCGATTTTGGTGCCAGTGGCGCAATTCATGAAATAAGACAGCGCATCCTAGAACAGTACCCTTTAGACATCGTTGTATTGTGATTATATTCGTCTCTGGGTCAAAGTGCCCATTTACATTATTGGCTAAACGTCTATGTCTAACTTTTATACCTTTCGACCTTATAAAATCGAGTGTTACCTTATATTCCTTAGTCTTGCGCAGGCTCATCGTGGCATTGTTTCAATGCGCTCGACAATGTAGCCAAGCAAACCACTGCGAACAATATCTTCCTTAGTGAAGGCGAAGCAATGAATCCCCTTTTCCTTGCTTGATTCGTCGTTGAACAAATCAAACATAGGTTGGAAGCCGCTCTTACCATTGATATCTGATTGCATTGGGTCGCCCAAGATGATAAATTTGGAGAATTGTCCAATACGCGTGAGAGCGGTCGTTAATTCTTTTCGGTCAAGATTTTGCGCTTCATCTACGATGACGCATTTCGCATTGATACTTGCGCCACGCAAATAGTTGATTGGAATACCCTTAAATCGTTCTTCCTTTGCAAGATGGTCGATATCAGCTTTAGGTAGCAACTCTTCCAACTTGTCATAAAGTGGCATGAGGAAGGGTGCCAATTTTTCATTTTCAGAACCCGGTAGGGTGCCGAAAGATTTAGAGGCGCTTTCCGCAATAGAACGAATATAAACTAGGTCTGAGACACGTCTTGTATTCAGTAAGTGCAAAGCGCAATATACGGCAAGAAATGTTTTGCTGGTTCCAGCCGGACCAGAAACGAAAATAAGATTTGTTTTCTTATCTAATACTAACTCGATGAATTTCTTTTGTTTTTCGGTTAGGTCATTACGCTCTCGTATCTGTAACTGGAAATCAATTTTATCGCGTTGGTATATGTAGGGCGATTTATCTTTTGGCTTTTCATTTTTTTCTGTTTCCTTTAGTTGTTTTTCCAGTTTCTTTCGTTTTGACATAAAATGAGTTTGGTTTGACTCGACATAGTTTACACCGAAATTCTCTTGACTGATAATAAAAAACTCGGCTATTAAACCGAGTTCTTTAGTTGTGTAATTAGCCATTCCAATTGGAAGGAGGGGTCGCGAACCCCGCTGGGAACCCTCGCGGCAATGCAACTTTAGGCTGTTTAGCAAAGTCGATGCCAATCTCTTCCAACTGTTCCCGAGAATCATAATAAATATCCATTGTTACCATTGGAGTAGTTGAGGCGCGCTCAAATTCGACATTTACAACCTTATGTTGAACTTGCTGGCCCCATGTAGAACCAACCGTGAAATCGGGTGCAGCGCTTGCTGTTGGAATACTGTCTAGTGAAGCACTACATCCTCTTGCGCCAGAACGTCTCAAAGGACTCTTAGTTTCTTCGCCCGCGTTATATGAGGTCAACCTTGTGCCGCCAGCTAGATTTGAAGCGTTGCAACTGTAAGTTGTCGTGGTATAATTCTTATCAACTGAATTAACATTATGTGAATCATAAGTTGTATAACTTGGCCATTCCCAAGTAGGATATGGACGATATGGGCGCACTAGCCAACTGTCTGTATAGACCGGATGGTAATGATGTACTGTTGTTACAGGTTGCGGTTTTATCTTTTCGCTGAAAACGGCGAGCGAAATAACTCCAACATTTTGGGTGGAACCACTCACTTCCTTCGCATAGGATTTCTTTTTCTTCGTAAATTTGAAAGCGCCGACGCTTTCCAAATCTTTTCTGTAACCCTTGATATCAACCGAAGAATATGCTTCGATTATATATCCGCTTCCATTGTAAGAAGCCTCTTTTCCACTTATTACATCCACGCCATCGACGGAAACAACCGCCAGCACGCGATAGGAGTTATTATTTCGAATGCGCAGGCTATATTCACTACCAACCTTGGCTTCGATAAATGTCTTTCCGGCATGGCCGAATTGACGAACAGGACGTTGATTAACGAGCACGTCTAGCTCGATATTTTGTTTATTCATGTACTTTTGCGCCTCACAATGAGGACTTTTATGAATGACGTAATTATCATTCAGAAGAATATTAGCGCAAAGTTGATGCAACGCGCAACACTTTTAAATGGAAAAGGGTGCGCTTTTTAAGGCACACCCTTTTGACCATCATTTCACCCTGATTTCTATTGCTTTAGGTTTTGTTTTCTCTTTCTTTTTTAGGGTAAGAGTCAACAGACCGTCTTCCAGTTCCGCCTCAATTTTTTCGGCATCAATCTCATCCCAGAGAGGTACCGATTTCGTGATTTTATTGCCCTTCTTTTCAGCCTCAACAGAAAGGACGCCTTCAGCGACCGTTACTTTTACATCTTCGCGTTTAAACCCCGGTAGCGCAACGGTAAGAATAACATTATCCTTATTTTCATCTACCTTAAACGGAACGGAATAACTGGCAAACAATTGGTCGAACGCAACGTCCAACCGAAATGGGTCGTGATAGAATCGACCTAAACTATAATTATATGGAATCAATGTCATAACCTTTTCCTTTCGTATGACATATAGCTATCTTGATGCCAAGCTAGCGCACTTATACAACTCAATACAAAACAACAACTTACATATGTATGCAAGCGGGGAGTGTGTCATAACTGCGTCAAAATGTCCCAATGATTTATTTCACTTGACCCATCTGCAAAGTTAGTATTTTCTACTAGACGTACATATGGCAACTCCCCTTCTTTTACTCCCACATCATTATGGGCCGGACACGCAGGATGTTTGGCGAGAAGCATTAAGGAGGAAATGGCGCATCGAAAGAATTGGTTCCGCCAAGATTGACATTGAGCCGAAGTGTTTGGGGCACAGTCCGATAAAGTATTATGGGAATATTTTACATCAGGAGCAGTGCGGCGGCGCACTACCTATCAAATTTTTGCCAATTGATATTACTAATCTTCCTCGGTTAAGAGAGTTTACGGGACGTTACATAGAACTGTTGCGGGCGCGCGACATTCCCCAGCCTATCCGCGAGACCTTGGTTTTTCTGAAATGTCCGGGAGTGAAGTGGATTGAGAGTCGAATTTACAAACAGGGAGAATATTTTGATTGCAAGCCCGATGACTTTATTTATCGGCAGGAACCAATCGAAATTATAGATGAGATAAGGTGCTTTGTAGTTGATGGGGTAATACAAGCCGCGAGTTGGTATCGCATTAATAAAGAATTCATACCCGAAGAATTGATTGATATCGGAATATTTAAACATTTACAAAGTCTTACTACTGGTATTTGGGCGGCGGCTAAATGGCCCCGAGGTATTGTATTTGACTTTGGCCGTTTGAGGAACGGGCGCTGGATATTCATCGAATGTAATGAGAGTTGGGCGTCTGGTTTGTACGGTTGTAATCCTTCGGGGGTTTTTGAAAGTATAATCGCTAGCCAAGAATAATATGACTGAACGAGAATTAAAATTTGTGCGTTGTAAATGGGATGTTAAAGAACAAGAGTCGCGCGTGAAGGAAGCCAAGGCCGCGCTTGACCAAGGATATAAGAAACTTCAGGCTGAGATGGAGCAGGAATATTCCAAACTCAAGTGTGAGTATGAGCGAGAATTGATTAAGTTGGAGAAGGAAAAGGCATATCTTAAAGCCGCCGAAGAGGATATGGAAGCAGGATATAGCAAGAGCGACTCATGAACACAGATAGAAACGAAGAGATGAATGATTTTATCGACGCTTTGATAGGCGGGCTTGTCATTTGCGGACTTATTCTGCTTTTACTTCCGTGATGGTTTATGGCTTCTGAAACACCAAAATATTCAACTAAAATATGTTTGACACCAAACTGCGGCAAACGTTTATGTGCACGTGGGTTTTGTGTCTCTTGTTATTATAAAAGTTTAAGACGCGGTTCGGTTATTGCTCGTTCCGCTACGAAACGATGGAAACATAGACTAAAAGATATAAATATTGAAAAGAAGAATGCCATTTGTTTGGTTTGTGGTCCCGTCAAAATAAATTCACGTGGTAATGGTCAATGGCGCTGTGCAATTGATACCAACGAACGCTCTAAACTTTACAAACGAGCCTATCGAGAAGAAAAGAGACGATTATTATTAACTTATTGTGAAATTTGTGGATGTAAAGACGTAAAACTTTGCTATGACCACTCACATACAACTGGTAAATTTCGTGGAACTCTGTGTGGGAAATGTAATTCTGCCATAGGGCTGTTTGGAGATAATGAAAAAGTGATAGAAAGTGCTAGGCGTTATATATGTGAAAGGGGAAAATGATTGTTCATTGTAAAAAACTAACTTATGATATATATATTGGTAGAAAATGCTATGGATTACCACAATCAAAATGGGGCAACCCGTTTGTCATTGGGAAAGATGGCACGCGGGAGGAAGTTATAAAAAATATCGAGAGTGGATAAAGACCCAGCCGCAATTACTTGCTGATATTGAGGAACTTAGTGGTAAGGTATTGGGATGTTGGTGCGCGCCCAATCCATGTCACGGACAAGTGCTGCTTGACATACTTAACAACAAGATATGAAATCGCGGCATGAGACCAATAAGATTCAGAGTTTGGAATAAGAAGACGAAAAGTTGGGTGCATGGACCCGGCGACGAATGCAATCTCTTTGGGGAGACAATTTTACTCGGCGGCTTTATGCGCGTTCCATTGGAAGAATTAAATGATTGCGTGGCATTACAATATACCGGATTGAAAGACAAGAATGGTAAAGAAATATACGAGGGCCACATTCTAAAAGATAAATGGGATAAAGTTGGAACAATTGTTTGGGACCATGCCGGTTTTCGCTGGCATAGTAACGCGGTGTTAAATTATATGCCCCTATCAAATAACTGGGGCGAAGATAAGGAAATTATTGGACATGATTTTGAGAGGAAATACGATTAATGCCCCCACTCCCATCTGATATTAAATTGCGCGCGGCTGTAGATTTGAAACGCCGTTCTGACGAATGGCTGGGTTTCAAGCATGTCACGGCGATTACAAAGGAAGATGTGAAATTTGGTCGCGGCGCTGTATTACATATGTCGGCGCGCGACTGGTGGGCGGAGGCGAACGGTCAGCAGAAGTCAGAAAAAGTGACTTCGGGCGTGAAGGTCATGTGGATTGGGAAATATAAGGGGAAAACTGCCGAGTGGATTGAGGAAAATGATTACGGCTATCACAAATGGGCTTTAGAAAATATAAAAGGATACGATAAATTATGAGTAATTTGATTTCTACAACGACTGATGAGATAGCATTTAAGTTGGGTAAATTTGACATGCTCGCCTTCTATTTCAAATATTTAAGAGGGAAGTAATTATGAATTATAAGTTGAAAATTAAGGTGGCGCTGGAAACCGACGATGGTATTGTGGCACCAATCATTCCGGGTGGTATTCCAACTAAAAATGTAAAACTAGATGAGGTTCCATTTTTAAATATTCATGCCGACACAAAAGAGATGTTATATGTAAAGGCGGCTATTAATATCGCCACGACAATCCTACACGATAAAATAATGGATGGTGATTTTGGGGAGCAAATACTTAAATTAATGAATTCGAAATGAAAAATACAAGAATACAAGAGGCGCAGGCCGCAAAAAAAGAATTGGTCACGAATATTTTATCACTCATTCAGGATTATGAACTGGAGTTCGGAGTGGTAGTTAATAAAATTATCTGGGAGGAAACGGGTCGAATACAAGCTGGGGGCGAGATTATTGTAAAGCGCGATTTCGATATAGAGGTTATTATCTAATGAGCGCCCAAGTCATAGGTTTCGTTCCCAAAGACCATGATATTCTTTTTCTCACAAAAGATAGAAACGACGTTTGGAATTATAATGCCCGATTTTTAAAAAGCGAAGATTTGGATAATACGCTCTGTGGAGTGCGCGGAAATGTAATTATTGCGCTGGCGCCCCAAAATGAGGAATTTGTTCAACATATTCTACTTCCATTTATTGTGGCTGGAATGGAATCGAGAAAGAATCCTATAACCGGAGAGCGAGAATTTATTAAAGACGAAAGTAAAGTTTGGCGAAATGATTTTGGTCGAGGTATAGAACCCGAATATTACATATGAGGGTGCTTGTAGCCTGTGAATTTAGTGGGAGAGTAAGGGATGAATTTATAAAGCGCGGGCATGATGCTTGGTCATGTGATATAATACCTTCGGAAAATGGCGGGCCGCATATTCAGGATGACGTGCTAAAACATTTGGATGAGGGCTGGGACATGCTAATTGGCTTTCCCCCATGTACTTATCTATGTTCCTCGGGCTTGCATTGGAACAAGAGAAGACCGGAGCGCGCCAAATTGACAGAAGAAGCGGTAGAATTCTTTTTGCGGCTATGGCATGGCCCAATTGACAAGATTGCGATTGAGAATCCAGTTGGGTGCATGTCAACGCGGCTGAGAAAGCCAGATTGCATTTTGCAACCTTGGCAATTTGGACATCCCGAATCCAAAGCTACCTGTCTCTGGTTGAAGAATTTGCCGCTTTTAAAACCAACCAACATATTAAAGCCGCAAAATTTCACGAATAAGGGGACGCCTAGATGGGATAACCAAACACCTTCTGGACAAAATAAACTCGGCCCCTCTGATAAACGCGCTATGGAACGTTCCAAAACCTATATGGGAATTGCCCAAGCCATGGGGGAGCAATGGTCAGTAATTCAGTAAAAAACCTATTGGTAAAATAGACCCCGCTATAAATTCGAAAACGCCAGAACGGATTTTTAAAGATTTTTTGAAAACTTTTTGAAGGGGGTAGGGGGGGGCTGGTGAGTATAATTGAATGGGGAAACCCTAATAGGAAACATAACCCGCCTATAAATCAGAAAACGATTAAAAAGTAATCCTATTATTTTTCGTAGAGGTGTAGGGATAGTACCCCCCCGGTCGGCCCAATCGCAAGTCATTTGCAAAAATCCATAAATGGGGTACGGGGTTCTTTTACATATGTTTTACATAGGGTTGGCATAACGTATGCCCGACAAATATCATGCCAATGCAATCTGACCTTATGCAATTAGGTAATCCACCCTATGTGACCCATGATATTGCATAACACGTGCAAATCGTTTCCTAATGTCATTGCGTGCGTTTAAAGGCGATTCGTTTCTGGCCTATAGCAAGGTAGTGGGTTTTCTATTGCGTTGCGTAACCTCTTGGGGCCTGGGAACTTACGAAAGCATAGGGTGTTTGCCTTTCGTGCGTTTAAACCCAAGCAAACGGGGTCGTTTTTGCCTATGTTTGGCGATTGCATACGGGGTCGGAATGCGCACAAATGGAAAAGGCGCACCCGATGAAAGGTGCGCCCCATGTGTTAACCCTTGGTTTCGCTCTAGGGGAAAGCCTTTGCCCAAAATTCGCGCGCCGATTTGTGGAATGCCTTTGCTTCGTCTGCGGACTGTGCACCAATGAGAGCGAACAAAGCTTGCGACATTGCCGCATTAGCGAACGCGTCTTGCGTGACTTGGTTTTTCATAGGTGGGAACGTTTGAGGGTTAACGAACGCGTTGCAACGTTTGCGCGCGCAACGTATAGCAAGTCACGTCCGAAGTTTCCGAAAACTCACTGGCCAGACAAAGCGCTTGCGCGCGTTCGCGCGTGATGCGTTGGCCGTTTTCACGGTACACTACCTTACAACGCCTTGGCGACCCATCGGAGCGCAAAACGGGGTAAAGGCGAACGTAAAATCCGCCATTATGGGAAATGACATAAGGGAAGACTTCCCACTGACCCCATGGCAGACCTGCGTTTGCGCTTGGCAACTCGCCGGACGCTCGCGCGGTTTGAACGCTCGCGCGATTGTCGTATGCCAGACCTACGCGGACAGTGGTCCTAACTTCCTTGGTGACGATTGCATCGATACCCTTGCGGGTTTTCATGGGGCGAACCCATAGAACGGAAACGAAATGGCCAGCGCGAGCGAAGACCTTGCGGAGTAGTGGAAACATTCCGCAAAGCGCTTCTGTTTTTCCGGTGGTGTCGGGTGTGTTCATCGATTCGCCTTTCTGTAGGTAACGGTAACAAAGTAGACGGTCTGGCCGTTTACAAGGTCAGAGGTGATGCGGTAACGCGTGCGCGACATTTCATCGATTGCGGCGAGGTTTTCGTCATAACGCGCACCACAGCCGAGAACGAAAGCATACGCGAGCAACGCGAACGTTGCGACGATTAGAGCGAATCCAACAGGGTTTTTCATTGGTTTTTTTTGTTATGGGTTACGCTAACGAGCGCCAATGTCATTGCATACGGCACAAAAGGCAATTTGTTTTTGTGCGGAAACTACGTAGTTGCGACAAATACAAAAGGCGCGCCCGATGAAAGGCGCGCCCGATTGCATAAGGCGGTTTACTTTGTGGCGTTCGCCTTTGCCGCCTTTTCTTTTTCCACGCGTTCCGCGTCTGCCAACAGTTTTTGGCCATCACAAATCAACTTTGCGCGTTTCTTTTCGTCTTGTAGGACAGCGAACGCGAAAGCTTTCATTGCGGCGCCGTTTCCGAATTCGGAAGACGCGATTTGCTTAAACGTATCTTCGCCGCCGGATGATTCGTGCGAATAGTAATCTGTGACAGCCGAGAACACATCCGCAAGGTTTTGTCCGACGTTACCCTTGCCGGTTTGAAACAGCTCGACAAGACGCGCGATTTGATTTGCGCGACGTGCCGAGATTATCGCGCGTTCGCTGTCATTTGCCGCTGATTCTTCCTCGTTAGCGTCTTTCGCTGATAGGAAACCGGTGAAGAAAGCGCGCGCATCGTTTTCTGATATCGCAATCGCCGCAAAGGTTTGCATTGTCGCGACAAATTTTTCGGCGGTAACAAACGCGGCAGCAACGATTTCCGGGACATCCGCAAGTGCCGTTTCCATGTTTTTGGTGTGCGCGATACTAATCCGCAAGCGCTTGTCGTTACGGTCCAATAGATTGCAATTAAACGTGTTATTGCATACAGTGCAAACCGTGGACAAAACAACAGTAAACGGCGCCGACTTGTCATGTGACGAAAGGAAATTCAAATAGAATTGAAACTCCCGATTCGCCGCATTAAGGGTTAATGTCATCGCCCCATTAACGACGGACAATGCATTGTCGGCAAACGTCTGCGGATTCAACTCGCGCGGAATGGAAAGCGCAACAGCGATACGTGCACGGTCGCAACAGGACAGAACCGAAGCCACAAACGCGCCGGGAAGCTTTGCGGCGGTGTCTGCGATAATCTTCAGGAATTTCGCGTTCGTGAGAACCGTATACGTCTGACAGTGGACCGGTTTGCCGATAATAATCTCCGGATTATCCGTGCACGTGAGTTCGCACGTTTCCGTTTCCACGAATTGCTCGTTCGTGTCCGGAATTTTGATGCCGACGATGGACATCAAAACCGGAATGCGCCGATACAGAACCCGCTTGACGATATCCCACGTCGAAAGAAAGCATGCGGCCAGAACCGTGGCGACCGGCAAATCTTTCCATTCCGGATGCACTTCCGTTTTGTTATGCCACGCCTGTTCAATGCCTTGGTGTTTGTCGAACTTGCCGATTTCGTGACTCATGATATTTGTCTCCTAACTGTTTTTTTTGGGTTTCTGCGGCAATGCGCCGCATTGGTGCCGATAAAAGAGATTGGTTTTTGTTTGTCGAGATTTTTTCTCGGATTTTTTGTGCGGAGATTGCGTAGGCAATCGTGCGGCCATTACGTAGTGACAATATGTCACACCTGCTGTGGCCAGTCCGTTTGCTATTGCACAGCATTTGATTTGCATTGCGCAAGCGCTTGGGCGCCAGGAGTTTGCCAGGCATTTGCAATTGCGCCGCGCGCGTCGCGCTGGCTGGTGGCTGGCGTTTGCTATTTTATTTTCATTTCATTTAAAAAAAAAAAAAAACAGTTTTTGATTTGGCGAAATAAAAAAAACAAAAAAAGAGCGCGACCCGTGCCGCGCCCTTTGCCATGAGTCAAAATAAAAAAACTAAACAAAAAATTCTTCCTTTACAATGCCGCGCAGAAAAAAAACCAAGGAAATGATGGATTTCGCTGGCATAAAAAAAGAATTAGAAATCAATTCGGTTTGAAATCTGCGCGCTCGACATTTGTGGGATTTGCACTTGGCCCAAATAGCGCCGAATCCAATTTTCGAAATGCGTATGCATGGCCGCAAGCATGTTCGAAAGTTGAGCGGTCGAATAACCGCCGAAATGCGCGCGCCGTTCGCCCCATGTGCTATCAGTCACGAAATCCGAAAAAATGTACCAAGCACGGTCATCGGGATTAGCGCGACCGTCATTCCAGACGTTGCCAATGCAACCGAAAGTAAGGTGATTAATGGAATAGCGCCGCGCGTAAAGTTCCATCAATTCGCGAATGGCCCTTTGTGGGTTTTGCGCATCGGAATAGCGCGACATTTCCTGATTCAAAGGCGCGAACGGAAGGTTCCCAAAGCGCCGCATCGACTCGTGACGTTCTGCCTCAATCTCTTCGTTGGATAGGTTACTCATGGGAACCCCACTATATCACATAATAATCGGAATACAATGGGGTATTTCCCTCAATTGTTATGGTTTGTAATCCAATATGCTGCACGAGCCACCGTGACGCTTTACCGAATCGTAACGCGCGAATGCTTCCGTCAACGAATTTGTGTATTCGGTTCCTGATATCATCATGCCGCGCTGATGCCGATAGGAATAATGCACGACGTATTTGAACATGGTAAAAAAAGGATTAGTTTTTAATGGTCGCCAGCGGGACCGGCCCGGTATCCAATCGATTCGATTTTGTAAAGGTCGCCCTGAACATGCGTGATAGTCGATTCGACGGCGCAAAAAAATTGGATTGCGTCTTTTATCTTTTCGACTGTTGTGCCAGCAGGCATTTCCGACAATTTCCTATAGCAATAGATTGGCGCTTTCCAATCATCCCGATTGCAAACCGAATCAAAAATTGGCCTCAATTCCTCGCGCTGTTTTTCCAATTTGTTTTTATAGGAAACGATTTCGATTTCGGGATTGAGCGCATTTTTCAGTTCGCGCATCCGGCTGATAACGTCACCAGTCGCAATCCAATCTTTCCGCGACCCATCAGATTCGACGCCCGAAAACTTGGGCGAGTGCAAAAACGCAATAAACAAATCCAATTCGGACTCGGCATTCTTAAGCGCTTTTGAAAGCGCCGCGACTTCGTTTTCGAGTTGCTTAATATAGTTGCTCATGGCGAAAACACTATATCACAAAGCCGCGAGACTGTATATGGGTAGAATTACGTATTGTAAACGGGTTCGAATTTCGTTTTGTCTGGTAGATTTTTCAATGGGCGCAAACCATCGTGAGCGCGCGCATGATTATAATCCCAAAGCGCATTTTCCTCTTTTGTTTCAAGTGTGCTTTCACGAGCATTCGTTTTGAATTCGCTCATGTCGCGCGTAGGCGGCACCGTTACTTTCCAATATTTAATTTCGGATTGCATTTTAGTCGAGAAATGCGGGAAAGATTTCGCGGTCCGGTTCGCCCGTTTCGGGATAACACATGGCGCGGTCAATCAATTCCTCTTTTGCCGCTTCAATCTCCACCGGAGTCATCGCCCGATTCGTTTCAAAATTCGAAACAAACGGGATTCCATTTTCGAATGTGACGCGCGCCGAAACGATTGCTTCGACAATATTTTCGCGACCGGATTCCAGATAGATTGTTTTGGTGAATTTCATGGCGGCAGAATAACAAAGATTGGAATGGATTACAATAGGGTGTTGACCCTATTTATATGTAATAATGCGCTTTTCTGAGTTGATTCGCGCGCTAAATCCAATCATATTGTCGAAAAACTTGAGCGCGACCCACGCCAGCAGGACGCAGATAACGACCCATAAAACGAATTCGTAAAAGGATGGAAATTTGCGCATGGGGAACGATTTGTTTCATGGCGCGACTAGAATACAATCTCTCGAATTGTATTACAATAGGGTGAAACCCTCAATTTACCAACATATCGACATAAAAACAACGACGATTGAATTCCATTACAGTCGCATCGAACAATGACGCAATCCGTTCCTGATTTGTCGTTTTCGTTTGAAGATAAACAGTTCCAAAGCCGCGCAGGGCGCTTTCCCGCTTTGACTCATTCGTCATAACGGATTTGTTTCCCATCGCCTCACGGAAACGCAACAGTTCCTCCATGAAATAACGTTCGGAAAAATCCGTTTCGTTTTGAATTACGCTACTTTGCATTTGGGTTTTGTTCTTGTGCTCCATCGAGACCCCTTAAGGGAGTCCATTTTGTATTTTTCGATACACTTTGCGCAAATTTCGTGGCTTACCTCATATCCACAAGTCTCGAAATAGTCTGTAGCCGCTTGCTTATCCGCGCAGTAAAAGCAAACTACCGCCATTTTATCAGGGCGAATCTCGATAGTGGACTTAAAAACCATTTGGTTTATTTGGCGAATTTGGGATAGGGTTTTCCATCCCAATTTGTTTGATGGGGTAAAGCCGCGCGACCATATCTATTTAGATAATTCCGATTGGCTTTTCTATCCTGTTTGATTTTGTCTTTGCGGCGCTGTGGTCCACCAAAAGCGCCACAGTTCCCGCGTACCCGTGGTCGCACGAACAAACGAGAATAGGTCCACGGATTTGGGTCGTAAATCACAGTCATGGCAGTAATAAAAGTAGATTGTTTTTCTTCTCAATATCCTGCATGAAACGGTGTGTCGCAACATCGCGCGCCAAACGGCGGCGCTCCATTGCGTTTAGAAGATGCGATGTGGTGGCGCTCGATTCCATTTCGATTTCTGGCTCAGTAATGGAAGGAGCAACGTCGCGAATCTCTTCGTCAACGATATTCGAATCGTCAATTCGCGTACCGATGCGCGAAAGAACGATTTGTTTTTCCTTCTTATTTTCGACCGGACTGATGCGAAGCGCTGAAAGGTCTTTGCCTTGCAGCGCGGCCCAACGATTGCGAATCAGGGTAGAGGTGACATGAATCATGGCGTGCGAACAATAACATACCCCATTGTGCAATACAATAGGGTGTTATACTCATTTTATACCGCAATGCGCGAATTGGGATATTTCGCTTCAATCCAATCTTTCGCCGATTTCAAATCCCAGCCGGTAATGGTGCGGAACTCCTTGATGGCACCAAGCTTATTTGTGTATGGATTACCAATGCGACTTTCGATATACCGCCTGATATCGTCCGTCGAAATGGAGACTGATTCCAGCGGCATCGGACCGCGCCGAACGAGAAAGAGCCGCAAGAGTTGATTGGCGCTCGCATCAGGAGAAGATTGCAAACGCAGCCGTTCACACTCGCGCGACATGCCAAGCAAATCCGCCCGCAGCCCACGCTCAGTCATTTCCAAATCCGAAATACGCTTGAGCAATTTCTGATTGGCTTCTTGCAAAAGTTCAATTGGAACAGATGCGTTAATCGAAACGGTTTCACCCGGTCGAATGTTGTAGAAACGGCCAACGATAATCGCGGCTTCCGAAACGGTCAGAATGATGTTGCGCAGGATTTTCATAAAATCAGTTAGATTTGGTTAGAATTGAGTGGAAGAGACGAAAATATAACAGATTGGCGCAGAATTACAATAGGGTGAATTACTTAATTTGGTCTGGATTGCACACGAGCGCATTGCCCGCAATCCAATCGGTCAACATGCCGCCCGCATCATGCAAGAGAGCCGTCGCAGTCTTGTTCATGGGAAGATTTTCCAATTTGCCTTCCTCATGAATGACCATGATGCGACCATCCTTCAATTCGATTGTTTGGATAAAGCCGCCCACGGCGCTTTGCATTTCTTCCAAAGAAAAATCAGTTCCATTTGCCGGGACGACGCAGAGTGAAGATTTCTGATTGGGAAAAATCAGATAGGCGGCGGCACCTTGAGCGGATTTGTTTTTCATGATGTCGAATATAACAGATAAAAGATTGAAATGGAATAGGGTGAATTACTTATTTTTCGATTGCTCTCCACCAGATTAGACCATGCGTGCGACCATCAAAGCAGCCACCATCGTGATTTTCGCGCTTGGCTTGTCGGATGGCATCACGTTTAGTGCGCGCATAATATGAATTGAAATAACTCCAGTCGGCAGTGCGCCTACCAAATTGAGTTTTCACCTCCACGTCGAAAGTTTTTAAATCTGAATCCATTTAGTAAATGCGCGTGAGACCGTTGTGTGGAATGAATTCGTATTTCTTTTTCCCGTCGAGTGATTCAAGAGTGTAGATATCGGGCATGCCATCCTTCACCGCGCGCACGCCCACAACCCGCAGTTGCAGGAAGCCAACCTGAACCGTCTGTCCTACGGACCAGTTTTGTTTGGTGCGAGTAATCATAAGAGAACTATAGCAGATGGCCCGTCGCTATGCAATAGGGTAAATACCTCAATTACAATGTTTCCACGATTCCCCTCGGGCAATTCTTCTAACCTGACTGGCACCAATTCCAAATCTATTTATTAGGTCGCTTACAGAACCCGGCCCACGCTAGGTTTTCTCACTTTGTAAATTATTGCAATCCCTTTTGGTGGAGGAATCGGTGGGATGAATTGCCATTGCCCCTTCATATTGACATACCGCTCATCTTTGTAAAAACGGATTGTTCCTGCGCGGCCCAAAAACTGTCTGGTTTTTCCTGAGCTATCGTGAGCCACCTCAACCTTCTCGCGATAGACGTGCGGCAGATAACGAACCGAATAGATTTTTTGCGTCGCTTTGATGTGTTTTGGGTGAAGACCCGCCTCTTTCTTTTCGGCTTTCGTTGTGAGAAGCTTTGGACCTAGCTGTGGCACGCTCGCAAAAGCGAGAACTTTGACTGCCAGCATGGTCATATACCGCATCATTTCAGCTTCGTCATTCTCCATTGTCTGGTCGAATTGAGTGAACGCATTCATATGTTCATTGTACTGCCCTTGAACATATTTCGGCCAAATCGAATCAGGAATTGAGAGAGTGAGTGTTGCGCCGTCCTTTGCATCAGCCGCAAAAACAACCCCAGCATCAGGCACAACCTCGCCATTTTCCATCAGTTGCCCTTTATCCACCCGTCCCACAAGCATGGCAGGCAAATCCGGGTCGGCAAAGCGAATCTCCATCGCACGCGCGGGAAATACAATCTTGTTTAATTCGCCCACAACCTTCGTGATTTCCAAATCCAAAGACACACGATGGTCCACAATCAGGAGAACATTGCCGCTTAAAATCTGATTGGCTTTGATGTAATTGCCAACAGCGGTCGGCCCCTTTAAGTGTTCAGTGAGTCGTACCGTCTCCATCAAAACACCAATTGGTGCCTCGCGCAAATCAACCCCCTCATAAACCCAATTGATTTCTCGCCGCATATGCGGAAGATAGGCGGGGCGTTCAACTGAAACAATTTTGACTTTGTTATCCATTACGCGACTAGAATAACAGAATCGACGTTATATTACAATAGGGTGATTACCTCAAAAACAAAAGCCGCCCTAGTTTTTATAACCAGAGCGGCCTTGCCATGTCATCGACCGTTACGCCGAATAATTTTTAGCTTGCTGCCGCGAGTGGTGCCGGGGCGTTTGCCTCGGGCATCGTGGTGACATTGGCAGGCGCAGCAGGTGCTTCCTGCTTTGCCGTGCGAGTGTTGACAAGGCCCGCTTTCTTCAGCCAATTGTGCAATGTCTGCGGATGGCAACGAAGTTCCGCGATGATTTGTGAACGCTGCTTGGTGCCATTACGAACCGCCTCGATAGCGGCATTGCGTTCCGCTTCAGAAAACTCCGTGCGCGGGCGCTTGTCGGCAGCGAGTGCGCCAAGCGTGCCCTTTTCGCGTTGGGCAATCAAAGCTCGCACGCCCGCGAGATTGTCAACGCCGAAAATCTTCGGCAGTTCGTCGATTTTCTTTCCAATCGTTTCATAATGTTCGCGCTCGGTCTTTTCGATTTCGGCGCGAGTCTCTGTCATTTCACGTTGCAAACGAGCAAGACGCTCGGCGGGGGTCTCTGACTTATTGGTTTTAGACATAATGCTGGTTGAGTTGAAGTTCCTATTTCACTTACAACCCTATATTATTGTTTCGGATTGTCGAGTATTTTCTTATAGGGACTATTACCTATAAGCTTATTGATGGACCATTCCAAACGACGAAACTGCCAAGCAAGTGAGTTGCTATTATACTTGCGCTTCTTTGTCGGGACGCTAACACTCATTCTCTTTTTATTTGCGGCCATATTATTTATGAGTTAAAACGACAAATGTTTTAAAAAAATCTAGGGGCCGAATCGCACGGCCCTCACTTTTAATTTAGTACGTTCGCCGCTTGGTAGTGTCACACCCTGCGTATCGAACGGGGTTCTCGTCTCACTTCTTAATTCCTTGCTGCGTCCAGCCCGGTCAGTTCTAGAAACTAATCCCGCTTTGACGTAAAACCCAATTTCACTTTTCGTTTATATCCGGTAGCATCTAATTGGAACTTCTCAGCCTAAAACGAAATGGTTTATCACCATCTCGCTCTGGTCCCACTTCAAACGTTTCCGTTTGATTATTGCCGTCAGGCAAAGGGATTGCGGCTCCATCCCGATTAACCACACCGAAAATTTGAAAGAACAAAAATTAATTTAGGCGGCTTTCTTTAGTCCGACATAATCGACATACACCTTGCCGTCACGCTTTCGAGCGGCGCGGCCCTTAAGCTGATGCCGATTCATTCCAGACTGTTTCCGCATTTTCTTACCAGTTGCATTCATGATGTTTTAAGTTGAGGTTGGAACTATATCAGAAAGCTCATTCGAAATGCAATACGTACTATTACGTATTTTCTATCTCCGCCCTATACATTTCGATTGAATTGGGAAAGCGGGTCGCCAGCCAATTGAGACTGGTGCGGTCCGTCATTTCCCAATTGATTTCAGCTAATGGACATGGAGTGGAGTTATTATAGGAAAATGCCGTGCGATAGATTTGGATAATCGTTAGTCGCTGTTCGGCACTTAGACCATTATTCCACCAGTTCAGAATATTTTTATTGCGGATGGCACGAGAGAGGGTCTGGGGCATAGGGTGTGCACTGTAGGGAAATTTCCCATCCCCCGTCAAGCAATTTCTGATGCACCCGATTAGAGTTTTACGTAATCGCCACCAACTAGCAATAATTCAATCTGATTGCTTTTTAAGTTGCCCCGTCGCACCGTTTTGAACGCGAAAATCTTGCCAGTTTTTTTCCAATCTGGTTGATTGATGGCATCTTGCGCAAGGTACGTGCGACCCTTGAAAAAAGTGATGGCGCGGCTATCCCCAGTCGTCAGTCCTTGTGCAACTAGACTGCGACACATGCGAATTTTAAAATAACCATTCATGACGTGACTATATCCTCCGGATGAAGTTTGTTATGATTTTCGGCGCTTGTCCTTGTATGTTTCGCCGCATTTAATAGCTGATTTGCCATACTCTCAGCCTCGTCGGGTGTCATTTCCAAAACCAATTTTTCATCGGGATGCCCCGTGCGATATGCGTCAATCCACATGGAAACACGCATGCGCAATTTGTCTGTTTCTTGACGGGTCAGCCACGCGCGGCTGATTCCCCCTCCCACCCTGAAACCACCAATACTATGGACGGGCGCATTGGAACGAGTCGGGTCTCGTGATAGTATGAATCTCATAAAAAGGAGTATACTCGAATGCGGGCGCTATTACAATAGGGACATTTCCTCAATTCGCTCGCTGCGGATAATCAAATCTTCTATTTCGTCATCAGTATATCCACGGTCTTTCTGGAATTCAGCCTTCCAACTGATATCGCCATCACCATCCCGATAGATGGAAAATTCAATCCCTCTATAATGGTTTGCCTTTTCTTCGGCAGGATTGCGCTTGCAAAAAGTATTCCAAAAGCGAATGAAATTGTTAAGTACCTGATGATTATTGCAGTTATGCGGTACTAGCCTTTGCGCCATCCGAAAGCCATAGCGGTGCAAGTCTGCAATACGGCGGAAGGTGCAACTCTGCTTATATTCCAATCCAATTTCACAACTTTCTTTTTCGTGTTTACCGGGTTGGAAAGCGCGAACCCTTTTTGTGTACTCTTCCACCACCCATTCCAATTCGCAGTCGTCAACGGGCGCTTGCCTTGGAACACTGGAAACTAGGCGGTCGCCAAATTGCGTATATCCATCTTCAATCGCCTCTTGAACAAAACTGATTGTGGTGCCGATTACATCACTTCCATTCAGGTAATCCCTGATTTGCCGATTAATAATCCGTTCACGAATTCCCAACACGCTATAATAGTACCACATTGCACCCATCGCGGCCATTTCGCCGCCCACATTCATGGCTGCATCACCCCTGAAATACTTATCGGTATGTTCGTGGGCGTGCTCAAACACATCGTGGAAGATGCCAACCCCATCCCAAAAGGCATTAAACGAATTATGTTCGTTATAGGTTTCCTTGTGAGTCAAGCCCCATTCACCGTTGGCGTCATCCTGAAAGAAAACCAGATTGACTTTGCGAACTAGGTTTTTTGGCATGGCGCGACTATAACATAACGAGTCGCACTATACAATAGGGACTATTCCTTATTTACGGGTAGAACGGTCGCCGTCTTTTCATCCGTATCGATTTCGATATTGACGTATTCGCCATATTCGAAAAATTTTTCCAACGTCGCCTCCGCTTGTTTCATTTCCTTTTCATTGAGAGGTGAGCATAGTCCGTCACCGTGATAAACAGATTTATCCGGGTCTTTGAATGTGACGATGTATTTTGGCATGGCTGTTAAATTTTTTTCCAACCCATCATTGCACATTGATAAGCCGCCGCTTTGACCTCGGGAGCGCCCCAAACCATATCCACGTCACCCATTTCGAGGATGATAACAATATCCCCTACCGACATGGAACGAAGATTCTCTTCTCGAATGAATTCGGTCCGGTCAACATGATTGCATTGACGAAAAACAAATTCGAGAATATCTTTATCTGATTTGTTTTGCATCTCTTCGGTTAGCGGAAACACAAATAGATTATCCGAACCGAAAGCGAGGTATTGGATGATGACCTTTTTCATGCCGCTACTATATCAGGTGCGCCATCGCAATACAATAGGGAGGATTACCTATTTTTAATTGCAGAAAGACTGCATAAGTTATGAACACCTTCATAATATGAGATTATGAAGTGTGTGAAGTGCAATCAGGATTTAATAGGAAAACAGACTAAGTTTTGTTCCGCTAAATGTAAAGCCAGTCAGCAAAACAATTGTTATCCTAAACAGAAGATTCGAGCGTTCAAAAGAAAAGCAGAGGTGGTGACTCGATTAGGTGGAAAGTGCTCCGTTTGTGGTTATAACAAAAATTATGCCGTTTTAAACTTTCATCATACCGAACCTCAAAATAAACTGTTTAATTTAGACTCGCGCAAGCTATCCAATTCCTCTTGGGATAGGATAGAGTTAGAACTGCAAAAGGTAATCCTATTATGCGCCAATTGTCATATGGAAATACATCATCCCGATTCAGAAATAGTGGGCGGAGTGGGATTCGAACCCACGGTCCAAGAATTATGAGTTCTTCGCTTTGAACCACTAAGCTACCCGCCCAAAAGATTAGGTTTTAAGTATACCCACGGTTTTGCGGATGTGCGCTATCGCATATTCCATACAATCCAGAATCGATTTTGCGCTTTCTGGTTTCTTGATAAGCGCTTTTCGCAATTGTATTATATCGTAAACGGTAGATGGTAATGAATGACACCCACTGTAAGTATCCCGTATGCGGATAGCCTCCTCAACTATTTCATTTGCCCGTTCTAAGTGTGTCATTTAAAATTGGTGGGCTGCAAGGGATTCTCACCCCTAACCTTTCGTTACCACACCAGCCACGGTGGGGGCTTTCGGCCCGATATAACGACTGCTCTGTTTCCGGTTCTGTGGTTTCACTTTCGGCTTTGGCAAAACCTAATTGTATTTTCCACATCCGGCCCCTTCTCTACTAAATCGCTTGTATGCGCACTTAATCGCGAAGATTCGAGTTGGGTTTATCTTGAGCTAGCGCGCCCGTAAAATCAAATTGCCTTTTCCAAATCTTCAAACGTGGAACCCAACGTACCCCAATTACAGTAGGTGGCAACCCCAACTTCCGTCTTCTCATCACCACCCATCGGACCCCAAATCTGCAATATTATAACGCCTTTTGCTCCCGCCCAAAATTCGAATTGGATTTCTGGGGCATTGGGATTCTTATCCTGAACAACCCGAATGATTTGATAATTCTTACCCAATAGGATGTCTCGCATCCGAACATAAACACGATTCTTGAATTTATCGTTCATGTTATAAATTCAAACAATTTTGGGCGCGAGTTGAACTTTGCCACTTGCACCAACTCGCTCCCCGCATCACGAACAATACAACCGCTATTATCGACCTCGGCTGTATCGTCGTTCAGAACGAGATAAAGCAGATGGGTTTTATCACTACGTGGCACTCGCGGCAATTTGTTCATCGCCTCGACAAATGACACTTTGCTTGATGCCCACTCGCCAGCGGAGACAGCGAGGAATGTTTTCTTAATCGGTTTATTCATGACACCCACGTTATAACATGTGTCGCGCCAGAATACAATAGGGTATATACCTTAATTTAAGCCGCCAAACGCACTGAATTAGCATCCCATTTTTCCTGCCACATTCCGGGGGCGAGATGATTGAAATTCAGAGCAATATCCATTCTGATATTTTCGGCGCTCTCAAATTTATCCCGATGCAGGATTTTCTCAATCACATGCAAAATATTATTCGCCTCAAATTCCCATTCATTCCCATGTATTAAGACTCTACACAAGAACGGTTTGGGTTTGGTGGGCGACTCACTGAGTGATAGTATTTTGCTCACGCAACACAGTCGATTTCATTGCCGCGCGAACGTCAAGCAAAATCTGCTTTGCATTCTCGTGCGCATCAGCATGGCCGCTCATGTATTTTGCCTCGGAAACATACCCTTGAGATTCAAAATTATCCGACAAGCGCTGACTACTGCTGCGCCAAATTTCTAATTGTTTGGTCGCAGCTTCGATGAACAAATCCACTTCGCTTTTCTGAGGGGTCGGCTGAGAAAGCGCAAGAGATGCAAGCACGCAAAAAACCATGAGGTGGAATCGATTAGTTTTCATGCGCGCGAGGCTAGTCCATTTGTTTGTGGTTTGTCAATAGGGTCTTATACCTATTTTTGGGGTCGAAAAAAAGATTGGTTTTTAAGGTTTGGGGTCGTTTGTTTTATTCATTAATATGCCGCATAGTATACCGATTATAATCAGGATTAGTATTAGCATTGTTTGGCTATTTCGTTTACTACTCTATGAGCCGTTCCATGTGCCGGAAATCCAATTACATATTCACGGTTCGCGCGGGCGCAAAGCCCGCAGACAGAACAATTTACATTTTCGCGCACTGACGCTGGGCAAATGACAACCCGTTTGCCATTAGGCGTCAAGCAATTTGTTTTCTGTTCGGTCGGAACTATAGCGACCACTGGCGCTATACCAAGTTCCAATAATTTATCGGCATGGTTCAGGTTATTAGCCGAAAGATTAATAACGAATCCGTTTTTAACCGCCTCTTTTACAGCCTCGCGGTTTGACTTTACAATTGACGCAGAAGCTTGACCATTCAATACCGGTTTGTGAGTGTAGCAGATTGCGCGCTTATTCTTATTGGCGGCTGTCAACTCACGCAATTTCTTTCTATCAATCTTGTTATTGTCACCTGCCAAATCACCCGCCTGATTGTGACGCCATAGCTGACCGGCGCGAAGTGATTTGATTTTCGACAAAAAACTATTCCATTCCTCGCCCGTTTTCTTTTGGGTCAGTCTCATCCAGTGGATATTCAGCGCGCCCGAGGCCGCATAACAACCCGATTTCTTTAGGGGGCAAGCGCTGGGGCAAGTTTCTTTTGGTGAGGTGGATACGGGAATTGGACCCGTCTTTTTATTCCCAGAAACAGGGGTGAATAAAATCATGTCCCTACCATACCATATGAAATCGAAATGTCAAGTACCTATCGGAGAATTTCTTATGGGGAGTAATACCTATTCCGAAAGGCGAAAAATCTGATTGCTTTTTAGCGCAAAAACTGATTGGATTAGCCGCCAGTTGGGGAATTTTCCCCACCCCGCTCGGGGCGCACGCGTATATTTTGGGACGCGATTTTAAAAAAAAATATTCTAAAAAAATTCTATTTGTGCTTTACAATGCCACCAGCAGAATTAACAATGTATTCGCTCCCATCATAGCGCACCAAATGTAAATTTGGTCCAGTCATTCTACCTGCCGAAATATGTATAATCTCAAGGGGCTGATTTCCTTTTGCACCCAATCCAAAAAAAATGACAGCGGCCAATAGCACCACAGTCACTACAGAGTATATTCGGAGTCGTATTTTTGCGTTCATATTTAAAAAAAATTGTAATTTTGCGCTCTGAATTGTAAAAAAACGTATCCAAATTTCCTACAATCGATAAGGTTTTACTAGGGGTTTCAACAAAAACGAAATTGTATAAGTATTTATTTTGAAGCGCTTTATAAAAAAACGTGCATTTTGCAATACTGTATCCACTTTTACTACAATCGGCGTTTGGCAATCCGCCGCCTATTTTCGACTCTCGCGAGCAAAAAACAGGTGGTGAGCGCTATAATTCGGGGTGTTGTATCACACGAACGCCACCAATAAGCGCCCCTACAATTTCCCTTTTCTTTATATTTTGGTTCGAAATGCTTATAAAAAAGTTTCATTTCAGGCTCGTGTTTCGCATCAACAATCCAAGCGTGGTCACACGCCTTGGCTATGGCGCGACAACATCCATAGTAGTAAACCTGCTCATCATCAACAACTTCCAAATGTTTAATAGCCCTCAAAAAGACGTTTGGTCTCAAGAGACGTATAGTAGCCATATGATGTGAGTTGTTAATATTGGGGAATTTTACCCAATTTTTGGTGTTGCGTATTTTGGAGAGTAAGGGCGCAGTGCGGTACGTCACCCCAAATCAAATTAACCAACCTTCTCCAACCTTCTCCAACCTTATCTCTTCCTTATTCTTCCTTCCCTATCTATACTTCCTCTATCTTACTACCGCTATTATTCTCTTCTGTTTCTGGTTCGTTGGGGGACACATGATTTAACACTCGTATAGTGTTATAAACAGTTAATCCACAGCTAATTACACAAAAGAAAAGCAGGACGAAAAAGCGGGCTGGATTCTCCTGAGAAACAGTGTGTAACAACCCCATAATGGTCGCTCCAAACATGAGTGAAAAGTACACCGAAAAGAACACATGATTCTCTATTTTATTGGCGCTTGAGACAGTTTGACACATAATTTTATAATGGTTGGGTTATACTCCCCTATAATTAGGTTTGGGGCGCGTTTTTAATACTTAAAGCGGCGATTCCTCCACCCTTTATCCTTGTAAATTACTTTCGGCGGCTTTCAAACTATCTAATTTTTGACAGCCCCAATAAAAAATTCCATAATAAATAATCCCCATCACGGCACACATGTAGTATTCCCAATCCTTAATCGAGTACAGTTCTGGGAATAAATCCAAAACAACGAACGTAAGGAGGCAGAGGATGACGCCCGCCAGCCCCATATCGCGCACGAATCTTACATCCTTTTCGGTGAGAAATTTCATGGGAATTTTTTAAAAAAATCGTCAACCGTCATTTCTTTGCCGCCACAATTATTAACGACTACATCAACCACTTCGCCGCAAGAATTCAAGAAAAAAAATACAAATTTGTAATGTTCGCTCAGTTTTCGATATTCTTTTTCTAGTTGTTTTTTACTGATGAACTTATGGACCCACCCATAAACTGGTTCGGTACGCGCGCGATACTTATACAAACGGTGCACAATCTCAACGAACAGCGCGGGGATACCGAAAGTATTGACTTTATATTTTGTGTGCATAGCCGCGAAAAATTAAAAAACCGGTCTTTTTTTATTTAGATGTTCAAACTATTAAGTTTCCGCATCATACCCAATGTATACTTCATCATTGCGAAACGTTCATCCACCGGATTCTCATAGAGTTGGTCTTGAGCCTCTTCAATTGTGGTGGCGTAACCTAATACCTCAAAGGCCACCGCTCCATCTTTCAGTTTCGTATGTTCATCACCGGGTTTGTTACAGGTAATAAACCGATTGTTATGCCTGATTCCGCGCAGCATTACGAACGGCAGGGATGAATCTTGAGAGCGCGTTTTCATGCCGCCGACTTTAGGGATTCGATAGCCGCCGTCAAGTCCAAAGTAACAATATTCTTGCTTTTCTGTTGATTTTCCCTTGCTCGCAGAACCTTCTCATAGCGCCGTCTCATAAAGGCTATGGCGCATTTCCATTTTTCGGTCTCTTCTGGCCCAATGTAAAATTTAACCAAATTATCCCACTGCCCCCGCAAGTTATTACATTCATAACAAGTTAAAAAATAACCCGAATTCTTTTTTCGTTCTTCGGGGTAAAGTTGTGAAACCTTATGGTCGAGAGTCGCGGCACGAGTATGGAGAATGCCGGTCGGTTCGTTTGTTAAATCCGTTTTAACTCCGCACCAATGACAATTTGGGTCTTTATTCCATAGTCTGACTTTAATCTTTCGAAAACTCATTAAATTGTAATCAGTATGTAGGTGTTATGATGCTCACTCTTATTCAATGAATGGAATAGGCGTAAACCCGGAGTTTCGTACTTTCCACTCACATCGTGTATTTCCAACCGTCGCATGCTCCGACAAATTGAATCGCGCCAAGCTTCCAACCGTTTAACAGTCAATTTCTTCGGCTTGAATAGAATAAGTTGATGCCCAATTCCACATTCGACATTCACTGCATACTCACATTCGATAACAAGATTAGGGTTGTGTGGAGCCATGTTGTTTGGGTTGTTCTAACTTACGTTGCAAATCAAAAAGCTGAATGAATTTAACGCGTCGCCCTCGCGTTCTTTCGATTCCATTCTCTTCTTCGGCGGCTTGTTCAGCTTTATGCCGCTTTTCATAACCCATACTATAAACAGTTCCGGTCGAAAGATTTAGAATGCGGAATTCCTTTGTGCGACCATCATAAACAACCGTTTCGTAAATATTATCCATTGATTATATCCTTTCCGTAGGTTGTTACTAGTTGTGAGGCGGCGCGTTTGGCGGCTGACCCAATATCTTTATTGGTAATTCGTCCGTGGTGCCTGATTGTATCTCGGAGAGCGCCCGCTATTACGCGTTGCAATCTATCAAAACTATCACAACGAACCTCTTTATCTTTATTTTTGATTCGCTTTTCGATGATTAATCCAATTGCCTTTTGTCCCTCCCTTGTCGAGTGGTGCATACCAGTCAACAGGTAATCAGAAATTTCTTCGGCAATCGTTTTCTTCATGTCGCAATTAAAAATGCTAACGAGGCTATAAATAGAAGGGGCCAGAGTAGAAAGAGGGGCTTTATAACAAATTTTCGACCCCGTGCGATTCCTGCCGAATCATTTAGAAAATCAATAACTTGAATTACAAATATAAAAAGTACAAAGGCCCTGATTAAGAGTGTTCCGCATGACACTACTGTAAAAAAAACTAATCCAATTCATATTTTCTTTGTCTCGACTTTAATATTTTGATAACCCATCTCCTGAATCATCTTCTTCTTTTCGTCAAGAGTAATTGTATCGTAAGTATGCATCATGAAAATTTGATTATTCGATGCGTTTGGATGCGTCGCTGTCACTGTATGACGTTCGGTGAATTTGGCGCTCATGGGAAATCTTCCTATGTTGTCGGACAGTGGGCGGACCAATCGTGCGCTGCCCCTAACAACGGGACTAGATTCGTTCCATCACGCGTGCTTTGCCCACAACAGAGTGAGCGCAAACACGAGGTACGCGGCGCACGCAATCAGCGCGCTCCTTGGACGCAGGTAGTAACCCGCGACGAGGCCAAGCACGACAAACACGAGATAGCCCCAGCCAAAAAACCAGAGCGCGATGGGTTTGAGTAGGTCCATAGGTTCGTTTACTCGTCGGACTCTTCCTCTTCGAGTTCTTCGAGCCGCATTTTCCATTCGTCCGCGACGTTGAGTGCGGCTTCGAGCGCATCCTTTTCCGGGACGCCTTTTGACGCGCGGGCCATTGCCTCGCGGATTGCTTCTTCGATTTTCTGAGTAGCCATAAAATTTCCTCTGGTTCGTTCAACTCTCCGCCGACTCGCGAAAGAGTCGAATGTGATTCTGTGCAATTTCAAGGGCGCGGTCGGTCTTCTCTACGTCCGTCATCAGTGGGCCATCGCTACTACCTTTCCGCACTTCAGTGTTGCGCGCATAATAACCGGTTGTAGCGGCTGCAATCCACCACAACGCTTGTAACTCACAATGCTTTTGGAATTGGTCCTTGTTCATAGAGAAATCCTTTTAAGATATATTGAATCAGGATGTTCTTTTACAACCTGAATGCGGGCCGCACGATATGGATTCTCAATACGAACGTGCCACCATGCACGAAGCCATGCTAGCCAACGCCAACGATAAGTGCCAATTGTATATTCGTATCCTTCCCAGAAGGTGCCGGGACCACCAGCACGACCTATGGCGCGAAACTTGGTTGTATTTTTATTACGAATTGTCATTCATTTGTTAATCAGTATAAGGTTCCGTAACTGTATAGCGCCACGTCGTATCGTCAAACTGCTTAAGCGTGCCGTAAGATTCAAACCCAAACGGATATCCACCAAGCTTTTCGGCGCGGTTATTAGTCGCATGGACAGTCTGCATATAAGCCCAAACCTGCGCATCGGTTGCGCCCACTTCAGTAGTGACTAGATAAGTATGCGCGGTGTCGCCATAAGCGCCGAGTTGACCGCCCTGAATACATTTATGAGTCATGGTGGAAAAGATTGCATATCTGCCGCCCAATATCAAGATTTATTTTCGAAAAAGTGCAAAACTACATGTATTATTAGTGTAACTAATTACATGAAGAAAGAATACTTTTATGATACGACAATTTTTAAACAGATTGATTCCCCAGAAAAAGCTTACTGGCTTGGCTTTCTGTATGCGGATGGAAATTTATTGGGAAGACGGGTGTCAGTTGGCCTTGCAAATTTAGATGCCGAACACGTCGAAAAATTCAAACGTTTTTTAGGAACAGATAAACCAATTGAGAAATACAAAAATAGTACGCACCTGCAATTCAACTCAAAAGAAATTTCTGATGACTTACGAGTATTGGGTCTATACGAAAGGAAGAGTTTAACAATACCGTTTCCGACAACAAGTATGGTGCCAGATAAATATTTGAATAGTTTTGTGTTGGGTTATTTTGATGGAGATGGAACGATTTACAAATCGCGGCGGGTTCAATATAGTGTTAAGTTTATTGGTAGCAACACGTTTATTGATGGTTTAAAATCTTATCTTACTACTAAGGGGTTTTTATTTCATGTTAGACGTATTAAGTCCGTTTCTGAACTTGTCACCACAGACAAAAAAAATATTAGAGAGTTTTATAAACTACTTTACTCAGATGGGATATATTGTCTACAAAGAAAGAAAGAAAAATTTGAAACTATGTTAACCGAAGTCAATTGGGAAAGAGTTGACCAACCGCGACATTCGCGATATAAATACGTTACATTAGATAGGCGACGGGGAAAATGGGTGGCAAGTCGCAAAATTAACCGTAAGACAAAATTTATTGGTTATTTCGATTCTGAAATCAACGCCCATCTCGCTGCCGTAGCTTATCAACCGGAATGTTTAGTATCACAGACCAAAATTCTATCGGAAGTATAACATTTGATGGAATGGTGCTTCCGAAGAGTGGAGCAATGTCGCGTGGTGAATAGCCCGCTAAACCCGTTCCTATTTTCGTCACCAAGAATTTTTTATCTGGATGTTGCGCAGCATACCGAAGAAAGCGCGCAACTTTTATTTGAATTTTATCCAAAGATAAAACTCGTAACTTTCTATCCTTGGTCGAAATGCCATAAGATTGTCCTTGGGGTCCATCGCCAGTGCCCCATACAGCCCCGAATTTGTTGAGTGCGACCTTGGCGGCACCGGCTCCATGAAATCCCGATTCGTTGCTTCCGAAGATAAAGACTTCGTTATTAGCAAGTTGCGTAATATTATCTGGTGTATATTCAGTTGGATTCATATTACAATCCCTCCACATTATGCGGCTTCCAATCTTCATTGGTTGGACTTAACCGTTTTAATTCAGCTTTCGCTTGTTTAAGTTCAAATTCCAATTCGATATTCTTTCTTATAATTTCGGTAGTCTTATCTTGGTCGTGCTTAGTTGCCTCACTATCATTAACAAAGAACATCCCATTGGAACACTTCATCCAAGCCATGCCCGAACGTCGCGCCGTCGCTTTAATTTCATCCTCTAATATCGTTCGTAAAGCCTCCTTAACGCCGAGTGTTTGAGTTGCTAGAATTTCAAAACGGGCGACAATCGCATCCAAATCAAATTCACCCGGTACGCGCTGATTATCGATATGCTTTGTTATCAGTAGTTCCGCTTCGTCAATTGCCTTCGTAACTTCCGCTTTGTTTTCGGCATGACCCGCTAATTCAACCCCCTTAGCGAGAATAGTGGCGGCTAACTTACGATTGGGATTGGTGGGTTGCATATTATTTAGCCGCGAAAGCCAAAAGAATTATACCGATTACAATCAGAACAATGACGCCAAGTATCCAAAGCAACGTTTTAATTGCACCAACCGTAATAGCAATGGCGAGTAGAAGAAGGAAGATGAAGAATAGAGTCATGTTATTTTGGTCCGGTTGTGTTTTTGTAAAGGGGCGCTGTCAACCATGTTAGTAGTATTCCGAAGAATAAACAGAATGCAATCATTTCAATTAGCGAATTAAACATATTTTCAATCGTTTCTTATTAGATTTTGCCCAGCGCCACAAAAACCATAGGTTGCCGATGCACCACGAAGGCATTTTTAAAGGCGAATAGATTGCTAAATTTTCAACACTTAATTTGAGTTGTAAACAATGCGACCGCTTCATTTCTTTCTGTCGGCGCAATACTTACAATTCCCTTTATGCGTGAAACTATGGGAGAAATTACTTGCCACCCCAACACTATATTCACTTACAACATATTCACAACCGTCATACTCCAATACTTTGATGGAGTAACCGTCCAACTTAGTTGTTGGATAACTGGCGGCACCCAAACAAAGCAAGATGGCGGCAAACAAAACTAAAGCGTGGTTTCTTTTCATAGTATTAAGCGCTGCCGTATCTATAGCTCTGGAATGCACCATCAGAAACATGGAACCCAAGTTTTTCCAATTGTTTCTTATCTTCGTCGCTTACTCTATCCGCCTCAATACAAACATGCATAACGTCATGTTCACAATGAGTTGGATAGGTAGGGTTGTCATATTTCCGGAAGATTTGTAGCGCGGCAATCAGCGCATCCAAACCCTTTAAATCGTTGTTGTTCATTTTGCAGAATCAATAATGGCGGCAATGTATTCGCGGGCTTTCTCCACACCCCATGCATGGATATATTTATCGCCCTTAGTCACTTCTTCTTTTGGAAATAGTTCCTGCGCCATCTTTGCCTTCTCAATCGCTTCCCAATCGATATTAATAACGCGCTTCCTCCAACCAATTGTAATCCGACCAACTATTGTTGTAACTACAAACCAAGGGAGGTGTGCACAACACCAGCTTGAACAATATCCATTTGGAATTTCTTCGACGAAAATTAGGTTGGGAAATAAGCTTATAATTTGCTCACGTTCCAACGTCCTACGTTTTTGTGCCCTCTCATCCTGCTTAATCGCTTCTATCATTAGGGCGCGCTCTAGAATCGAAGACGCCTCATTTGCCGCCCTTTGTATCGCTTCATTCTCTGGGGCGTCAGGGAAATAAGCAGGCGGCGCGATTTCAATCTTTACGCCCCAACTTCCATATGTACCCATACTTTGATTGCAATACAGAGGTTTAAATTGTAGGTTCATAACGTTATTTTGTGTGTTCTTCCCAAGTCCCTATTTTCGAAAAAAACGTTTCATTCTAACTGGCCCAGATTCCCCATCACACCCTTTTCGATTGCTGTGTGACAGGTTATTAAAGTCATCGCATCGTAACTAAGCTTACTTTTGTGGCGCCTATAAGCCTCAGTTAGAAAGTCTTCTACCTCCTTACTGAACGCTTCGGCGGCGGGCGTATAACAATCACTTTTACCCGGCAAACGAATTTCGCTTTGTGTTGTGGGTTGTTTGTGTGTCCTTACTCCCCCAATCGTATGTAGGAACTTGTCTTTATACTCGGGATGGTCAAGCAATACCTCACAATCGCACAATAGCTGCCCCTTGTAAGCTCGAAAACTACAATCCTCCCGATGGTCTTCAACAGGAGCCTTAGCCGAAATCTCCCAAGCCCGTGAAATATCGACGCTCATAGGTCCATATCGATTGAGGTTCGGATGTGACGTGAATCGGTGAGAGTATAGGTCCAAACCTGATTTGCGTCCAACTTATTACCGTCCTTATCAACGATAAACTCGATATCGTGTAAATCCCAAATCCGGAGAAAAGCCAATCCTTTTTCCAGACTGGCTTCTCTCGTCCGCCGGAACTCGCAGAGTTGAACTTTCATACGCGTAATACAAAACTACGCGCTATGCAAAGTCAAGATTTATTTTCGCTTTTGTAATACCTTTGCAATCTTTTCTCTATGTCATCCGACGACACAGAACCTATCTCATCGTAAAATATTGCCCTGAACCAATGGATTAGTTCTTCCAATCCGTATTTGGCTGCCCGCCTCTTAATAAGCCAGTCGTAATCTCTAATTATAGTGTCAATTTTATCCATTATAATGGCAAAAGCCACGTTGGGGTTATAACCCAATCGTGGCTCTTGTTGAAGGATTAGAGAAGTCTGGATTACTTGCGAGCACGAACAAGGCCCGCACCCTTCTTGATGTTTTGCGCGGTTGGAGCGGAGATATTCCACTTGGCGCAAATGTCGTCTTTAGACAACTTGCCGCCACGGAAATCTTCCACGATTTTGGCCCGCATCTCGGGTGTGATAGTGACACGAGCCTTGCGGTTGGACCGACGCGCTTGCGCGTTGCGTGCGCCGTTCGTGCGATTGGTGACGGATGCGCGACCCCGATTATTACCGAGCACATTACCGATTCCGTGAACTTCCACAAAATTGCGGACGAATTCCGAACTATCGGTATAACCAAGACGCTGCGGCAGTTCCTTCAATTCCTGCATACGCGCAGCCTGAATTTCCTGCGCCAAGGTCGCCTCACGCTGACGGAGTTGTTCAAATTCTTGAACTTTTGCAGCTACAGAATTGAACGAAACGGCGGGCATAGATGCCCCCGTGGGAGTGTTAACATTAGCGGTTGCGGTACTCATTGGGTTTTGTCCTTTTCTTTTTGGTTGTTTTGTTACGTCCGAATTGAAGCTATCGAACGTGTCTACCTTACCAGTACAGCATTTATTTGACAATAGGTAAAAAATTTAAATAGGCATCGGGAAAATCCCTAGTAACAAATGTAATATGCACGAAAATCATTCGGTACCATCTTCTACTAGCGCAAATTCACCGACACGTACAATATCTTTAACCCCTTCATTCTCAACAAATACTGCTTCGCGCGTACACACTAAAACGAACCATGTACCACCGATACAGAAGCGACCGGTAGAATCCCATTCACTGATGTCGAAATTTGATTCGTGCACCAGTGTGATTGCTTGCTCTAATGAGAGAGCATCACTTACCCACAGTGGAATTTCCTGATTCATCGAGTGTGAGAAGCTTGTTAAGTTCTACTGAACAGGTACTAATGGCGCGAAGCACATCCTCCCTATTCACGATAACAATTCTTACAGCAGTGGTAGGATTCACGCAACATTGTTTTTTAAGGGCGACCCACAATAATTCCGTAAGAGCCTCATTATCAGTGACGTTGCGTCCCATAAATTTTTTCCACGTCTGTCAATAGCTTGGTTATGTTCCGGTAGAGGGAAAGGAATAAAGGAATCTGTTTTTCTTTTCCACGCGTGTTTTTCACCCGGTCGAAAACCTCCAAACCACCTTCAACCAACGCGCCGCCGTAATGACAGAGCCAAACGTACTGAAATTGTCCTTGAAATTCGCGGGAGACGTAGACAAGACCATCCACCACAGAGCCGATATCGCGCACTTGGTCAGCATCCTTAAAGCCGCGCGCGTACAGGTCTGCAACTACTCCTCGTTCTCTTGGTAGGAATCCTTCCATATGTCATCCGATTTCTTTTGTGATTGTTCGTAACGGTACTCCAATAGGGGACGGAACTTATGCGCCGACCAAAAACACTCTAGTGGCGCATGCTTCTTTCCTTCGTATTCTACCCGATAAGTGGGCTTACCTACAATCTTGTAGGCATAAAGTTTTCCATTATGAAAGATGCGTTCTTCAATAGCGTATACTTGATTGACAATACATGCGCCATTAGGGTTCCAGAAGTTAGAGTCTGAACCACCTTCAACGCATACAACTCGCTCATTTAGGGCATCATTCATGGTTTTTCCTTCGTGTGAAGACTGACATTGCAAAATGCGACCGGTCAAGAAAATTCTTTTATAACTGCAATATGATGGCGAGCGCGCTCCGGTAACTGGTTAAACCAGAGTGAGTTTTCTAATTCTTTTGCCGCCATTGCGTAATCGCCACGTTCCATTGCGGCGCGAAATTTTACAAATTTTTCAAATCCTTTGTCGCCTACGTTGTAGGCCAGACTGATAAGAACCAAACGGATTTTCTCCGGGTGGGAATAAAACGATTGGATTTTTCGTTGCGCCGCCCGCTTTGCGCGTTCTACATCTGATACGAAAAGCGCCAATACTTCCTCATCAGTATACTCGCGAATAGGTTCTCCAACAACAAACTTATGCCCAATTCCAACGTGCCATACACCATTCAATCTATAAGGGGTTGTCTTATAACCCTCGAACCTAACGAGGAAATCGAAACACGTTGTGTTACACTGTCCAAATGTCGCTGAGACCAGACAACAAAACAAGAGTAGTTTCTTCATTCAGCGTTTTCGTTTTCGCTTGTTAGTCAACGGGTTACGTTCTTGCCTATTCTCCGTGAGAACAAGTAGCTTAGTGCGCTTTATAACTGTTTTTCGCTTCGTTCTCACGTGTATAGTTACACGTGTGAATCGACTCGTTAGACTGTTTTTGGAATATCGTTATCGTATTCGTTCGTTGTAAGGGTGAGCACAATCGAATAGAAAACAAACAAAAAGAGGTCAGCGATAAATTGGCCGCATTCTTTAATCTTCGTTTTCATAAACTTTAACAATGCGGGCGCGACGCCAAACTTCACCCTTCCATCCCATCGCCCAACAAGAAAATCGCCAACCATAATAACCAGCACCTAAGAACCCAGAAACACGAATTTTTACAATACACAATATCTCCCCATGCCGATGACCCATTTGTTTCAATGCGTGTTTTGCCTTATTCAGTGTAGTAAAGACGTGAATACCCCCACCATGGGTAAATACCTCACTCATCTCTTCGGGTTTATAAGCCGGAAAATCCTTGGGTAGTTCCAACTTCTTATCCGTCCATTGTGTATTACGATATGGGGAATAGAATTTTGTCTTACCACGGTCCTTATAAATATGGAGAATCTTATAACGGAATGGACTTTTGCTATGTGGTACAGTTTGGGTAACAGAAAGACACATATAATTATTCCTTTTTATATTTCGGCTCGCTATCGAATAAATCGGGGTCCAGTTTCATAGCTAACTCGGTAATATCATTAGCTTCCTTTTCGGCCATGCCCTCAAGAGTTGACTTCACCGCGCGCATTTGACTAAGAAGTTCCTGCGCCTTTGCTAATCGTTGCTCTGGTGTCATATTTGTTATCTTTCCGTGAAATACCTGACAAGCGCAACACATGCACTTTTTAATGCTTTTTGCTTATTGTCTTGTGGCTCTCCCCTGATTACAGTGCCAAAAGCTGGCAAATCGACAAATATATATAGGTGTTTACCCTGAGCCTCTTGATAAGCGATTGGAATATTAGCCCGTCGTGCTGCCATGCAGACATAGCCGCAAAACTCCATATCGGAAAGTTGCCACTCCTGTACTTTGTCTTGCGGCTTTGCTGCTGTTTCCATTAGATTACACCATCCTTACGAAGACGACCAAGGCAAATACGAATGCCGAGACGACGGTTAAATGCATCCTTTCGATTACACTGTGCGGCGCGAACCTCAGTCGTACCACCGTTTGGTGCGGTGATTTCAACTTCAGTCAAACCACCCTTGGCATCGACATAACCATATTTTCTATTGCGCTTATCCTCCTTCGTCAGACGTTCCAACGTGGGAACGGTCGGGGCAACGTGAGTTGCAATCAATTTGGTCGAAGGAATAGATGGGTTGCGCGAAGCAACGTACCGATAATGATTGATACGGACCTTGTAACCCTGTTTACGCAGTTCGTGAATTGTAGGTAGGTTCATTGTTATTTAGTTTTATGCAATAAGGTTGAAAGTGATAGCGAGACCAATGAGAAAGGTTGCCAATGTACTTAGAAATGCATACAATGCTCTCTCGCCAGTATAATAATCATTATTTTTTACAATTTCGTATTTATACGTTCGATTCCAGAATGGGCCGCTCCGTTCAGCCACAACTCGGCGCTGAAGAACCATCTTATACATAATAGACAGATATACGGAAATGAGAATTGCTAGCAACCCAAGTCCAATCGGAACGCATACTAGCCTATCGACAACATATCGTGTAATATCGAAGGCGTCGCGTCCTGCCACTTTCCAAGCAATAACTGCCATTGTAAAGCGACCCACATCCGTCTTGGAAAACTTCTCCGCATGGTCGGTGAGAGAAGTAAGACCAGCGTCCATAGCGGTGCCGACGTTCTTACCAAACTCGACCCATTCATTTGCTTTGGCAACGATGGGTGTGTTGTTAGTTGGCGCGGCAACCGTTTGGACTTTAACAAGAACTTCTTGTGGTTGGTTTTGCTGTTGCTGACCGAAAACGGATGTAATAGCCGCGAACGCAAAGATTATAATAAAGATGTATTTCATGAACGGAAACTGAGGGATAAATTGCTTATGTCAAGCCGAAATCAGAATATTTCTTAGCCGCTTCCCGGTAACTTTCCACCGGATTAGGTAAGAGGCCGCGCGAGTGCATTTTCCGCCAAAATCCGATAGACGATTTAGTGGGCCAATTGATATCATACTCTATGCGATTATCTTTGAGCGCCTTTAAAAAAGCTGTTCCAGCGCCCAACTTGGGTTTTACCGTTCGAAGCGAAACGATTTCTATCTTACCGGGTTTATTAACAAAGCGCCCGTCGCGCACAGAACTATCAGGCGCAAGCAAACCGTGCTCAACAAACTGTCGCAATATTGTTCGGGCGAGATTAAGATTTGTCATCCTACTTTATACAACACTGCCGTCTTGCCACGCTGCCCTTCACTGCGAGCGGCCAAACCCGCTTCAACACAATGCTCCTTAACCCAATTATAAGCGTAGGGTTGAGGAATTCCATTTACTTCGGCTAATTCCTTAATTGTAAATACATCCCCCGGAACCTTGATATCGTTCATCTTGGCGGTATAAGTGCCGCGCGATACACGTGGCAATGCAACTACAACATTCGCATCTTTCGATACAATCTCTTCTCGATGGAGTCGAGCGGGAGAGCGCCCACTTATAACTGTGAAAGGGGTTAGAGTGCCCCCGGTTACAGTCACGCCACAATCGGAAATACGTTCAATTTTAAGGTTTTGCATTTCTGCAATACCATTAATATCGACTCGTTGACCCTCTTTAAATGTATTTAGGTCTCGGTATTCCATGATAAAAAAATGATAATAGGCTGGTCGCCAGTCCAGCGCGTTAGTTGTTGGTTCGGTAGGAGTTACCAACGAGCAAGCCCTACATCGCAAGCCCACGTGTCCCACGTTCGTTCAAATAGGTAATCACCTATTTTCGCACTTAGCTATCATGCTTTACTACTTGCTAGCTTCCACGTCGCTATTATCAAAAATAAAATTACTTCGCCAACGTCAAACCGATGATGTTTTCGCGAATGCGCAATGCGTCTTCCATTTCTTCGGTATGCGCGGCATTAGCCGCCTGCAATTTCGCAATCACATTATCGTTGTTCGCAATAACACCCTTGTTCTGATTAACAAGTGCTTCGAGTTCTGACTTCACCTTGGTGAATGCCGAAACGATGTTATTGAGACGAAGCGGTTCGGGCGCGGGCGCAACAGCCTTACGGAATGGATTCAGTTTTTTTATGAGGAACATATGGTTTAGAATTTGTATGATTAACTTATCGGGAAAAACACTATCAAATGGGACGGGGTTTCGTCAAGTAATTTTCTTAGTTTGTATTGGGTATTTCTACGTATTCCTTTTCCACCCGGAAATTACTTACGTTACTCTTTCGGAAGCAACGGTATCCGTTACGTAAAAAATCGAACCCACGATAATGAACGGGGTCTTCCTGACGATAATCAAGCGCAACGCGGCGCTTCGTTAGCACTCCCTGTTTTGCATAGTCGAAATAGGCAACATCTCGACAACGTAGAAAACGTCCATTCTTTCCACGTGGTGGTAGAATAACCCCATCAAAGCGCCCCTTGTTATCACGGGTCGGTTGGGTTAAATCTTTTTTACTAGCCAAAACATTATCGATAACCTTATCCATGGCCGCATTCACGGGTTTGGGTGTCAAATCATGCTTGCGCACGCCACCCACCACATTTGGGTCGAACGAATAGGCGGTGACCTTTGGTTGTACTCGCTGATAGAGACTATTAAAAGTGGGAGGTACATTACCATCTCTATCTACATACGCTTTGTGAGGATTACTCCACTTATAACCAGCATTTAGTAAACTTTCTTCGGGGTCATCGTTGCTATACCGATTGAAATTATGACTGATACAAATTAGCTTATAGATACCATGCTTATTCTTTCTATTTACATCAATAAGCGCAACAATCGCTTCAGACGATAGATATCCACCTAAATTGAAAATATGGCCCGCCATCCTTGCGGCATGCAATCGTCCCGAAACTGTCTCTGTACTTTGTTCAAGCATTAGATTATCCTCAATATTTTACACTGTCCGTTGGTGTTTCATTCGTTTCAACCTCGGGTCGAGTATCATTCGACCGGCGCTTGCTGAAATCTTCTGTAAGGCGTTCAGCGAAATACTTAATCGATTTTTTTTGTGCGGGAGTTACAATGCCGAGCGGATGCAGGCTTGCTGCGCGCTCAATCATATTCTTGATTTTCGACCGATATACGGGCGAATAGGATGGATTCGACTTTTTATTTTCCTGATTCATGTAGTGATATTTCTAAGGTAAAAAATTTTATTGCGCCACGTCAAGCACTTTCTGATATTCCAATTTCAAATAAGGGAAGTAGCAGCGTAGCAAGAGGTTATTCGCTATCTTCTCTGAGAAAGTAAAAGTGCGAGTGCGGCTTTCATATGCTGCGACAATTTCTGCATCATATTGCTTATAATCCGCTTCAAGCTGTTCGACCGAATAGCGTTCGGGTGTCGCCTTGATTTTCATCAGGTAATTATATTCGTCCGCCCCAAAATCACGGCAGTTCACAACATATATTTGATGGCGGAAAAAGTGAATACCGGTCCACAACAATCGAAGAAGGTGCGTGGCATTGCGATAACTATAACCGTAAGTGTTAAGTGATTCTTTGCGTTTGGAACCCAAGACACCGGCGCGCTCACCTTTTGCAAGACGGAATTCGCTTTGGGCATAGCCGCGCAATACATTGAACAACTTGCGACTATCGATTAGATTATGCGCTTCCGCCCTAAACAGGTTGAATTCGGGCGCGCACAACGTAAATGAATCAGAGGATGCGAATAGCATTTCAAATGCCTCTGTATTACCTTGATGGAGTAAACGCACCCAAGCCGACAATTCCTTATAAACAATATCCTGCTGAATATTTGGATTTTGTTTACGATATTCCTCGTTCTTGGCTGTACCGATGATATGTTTGGCATCGGTGTTCATATACAAGCCGCGCACATCTATATCCGAATTGTGTGTATTCAGATGATATAAGTGCGAGCCGCCCTTAAATTCACAAAGCTTCTTAATATTATCCATATCAAAACATATCCTTTATTTCAATTTTCACACCCAAAATCTTCTTCGCTTGGAATACCGTTCTAGGGGTAATTCCAACATAAGGGTCAACGTGAATAAAATTGTTCCTTTGTGAATATAGCATGTCCGAATCATCATCTAAGATGATATAATTTGTATAATTGTAGTAAGGGCAACCAATCGCGGCTGGATTATCTTTCATCCAACAGAGAATTTCATTGCCGCGCACGATAGAATCGGCATCAGGTCCGCGCCGCAAGTCCTTCGTTTTATCAATTACTTCCCCTATAAAACCCTTACTAAGCAATATATCCTCAAGTTCCTGAATAGTCCTATTAAGTCGCCAAGTAGAAGATACGACAACCTTTGCGTCGCTAGCCTGTACAATTTGATTGAGTAAAACAACACTATCTTCGTCTATATCAATCAATCCCATCTTTTTACTTTTTGCATAAAAATGGGAGTTTAGCACTCCATCAAAATCCAAAAAAATTATAGGATTACCCTTCATTCTTTTTGTTTTGTTGTCACGTCCGCTTTAACATTCATGGCGCTAAATACAGACCTGATTGCCATATCTACCATGCGACGACAGATTTCATTCAGCACCTTTTCCTTCTCTTCCTTCCCTATACCATCACAGGTGATAAGCGCGGCTTTCAACTCCTTAATATCTGTCTTTTCTATATCGTCAAATTTCATGCGAACCTGCCGTTCCAAAAATTACGGACTAAATTAAAAATACGAACAAACAAATTGGGCTTGGCTGGTTCCTCTACCTTATTACGCTTAATCTCAATTTGATAGTTCGGATATTTCTCCTGTACCTTCTCATATAGAAAGTCGAGAGAAAGATTATTGGGGTCAATAAGATATTGCCACTCAACCCCACCCCCTTTCCAACCAAACCGTTTGCAGGTCTGATTGGCTGCGAAATGCGCAACGGCAAGGGCGTCAATTATAAAACTCTTACCCTCGCTCCTGTTAGTATAAATTCCACGTTGATATTATGCATGTAAATCTTCCAGTTTTTGGGTGGCCCGCTTTGTATAGTCGGGCGCGCAAATCGTCATAGTGACAGTCACCAACTCCAATGCAATACCCTCAAGGTCCGTATGTTTTACGGCTTCGTCGGGACGCACGAAAAAATCCGCCTTACCAAGTAACGGCGTACTATATGGTATATCTGGGCCGTTTAAACGAGAATGCACCCAAAGATACTCGCCCGCTTTACAAGTGGTGCGAGAACTCTTTAAAATCCGCCAGCAATAATATGTCTGCGCGGTCTCAGTCGTTGGGGTCGTCATCGCTTGGCTTGGGCCACAGTCCGAGGACGATTCCAACTAGAATAAGGAGGATTACCAGCACAACTCCTTAGACTCTAGTTGGTTTCGTCGTGTTCGAACTTTTTTCTGTCTTAAGTAATTCTGAATCCGTTACTTGGATTTGACGAATTTACCATTCGTGCCGCGCACGTTATGGAAGCGCTGACCGCTAGGCTTAAGCCCAAACTGCGAGCGCTTAACGAGCGGCTGAGATACCGCCGATTGTAGTGTCTTGTACTCGCCCACGAGTCGCATGCGGCAAGCAACCATCTTGGATGATTCGGCGTGAGCCACATTACACACATCCTGCGGGTCAATCTGAGCGATTAGGAGCCGCCCGCGACCAGTGTAAACGTTGTTCTGGTCGAAATCGCCATTCCAATAGTTCTTGTTGGCGACGTACAGTCCAACCGTACCACACTCTTGTTCACCTTCACGAATCTCGTTACGAGGATACGTATATTCATACCCCACTCGGTAGATTTGGGTCTTACAATGCTTGCCATTACGCGTTTCGAAAAAGTGACCAGTTTTGTTGTACGGCGCTCTACCGTCCTTATCTACCAATTTGAATGCGGTAATGAATCCATCCTCAGTAATCGCAAGATGATTATGTTCGAGGAAGCTAAACAGCTTCGAACGCACGCCCTCGCTAACGTTCTTATACAGACGGTCCAAGAATCGCGCCAATGGCTCGAATGGCAATCCCTGCTTCAAAAAATCGAGAATGCGCATAGCGATTACACCATGTACTTCGGTGCCGTTATAGGTAACAGCATTATCGTACACACAAACCGCACCATGACTGTAGCGCTGAATTGCACCAACCCGGTCCAGCAAATTAAGCAACCCGTTGTAATCACGCTTGCGATACAATTCAATTGCCTGTGGAAAACGGGGGTCGGACTTGGTAATGCTAAACTCGCGGTCCGCAATAAGAGTTAAAAAGTTCTGCGTGAGAATGACTGGATAGACTGTGGACTTTTTTGTAGACATAATTTTCGTAATTTCGGGAGCTAGCGTTTCAGAACATATTACATATGTCAAGGTTTTATTTTATTATGCTGCGATTATCTGGGTTTGTGTAACTGGCGCTGGGCTAGCAATTTGTGTTGCTCCACGCAGCGCACGCATCTGATTTGCAAGTTCAACTGTTTCGATATAGTCCCGCACTAACGGAATTTCAGTTCCGCTAATGTAAGAAAACCGTTCAAGCAGCGGATAAGCGGCAACAACCTTTTTCCATTCATCCACCATCGAATACGTTGGCTTGTTTGGTAGCTCCGCGATTTTCGAAGTCAAACGTTGTAATGCGTTACGAATTTCGCGGTCCTTCTCAGCCTTTTTTGCGGCTAACTGAATCGTCTTTGCCTTAGTAATATAATCGTTTAGAATTGTACCAGAAAATGTTACGTTATACATTAATTGGTGCTTCAGATATTGTGCCTGTTCCGAATCAACAATATTCTGCGCAGCAACGGGGCTGAATTTTACATTACTACAGGCTTCCTCAATATACTTGTCCAATGTAATCCAGTCTGCCGACGCTTTAATTTCATCTAAAACGGGGGGATTTTTACCCGTTAAAGAACTCTTGATTCCATATACTTTAGGAATCTGCTTAATAAGATTCAACTTTAACAAATATTCAAGGTTTTGTTGAATCCTCTCATTAGAATGTAAATAGGCGTTGGGCGTGAACCCGCGAATAGTCAAATAAACGCCACCTTCATCCACGTCGATTTCAGTGGGTTCCCACCAATCCGAATTCTTATCTCGATAAGCATTTGGTTTCTTTGGAACAAACTGGAATAACTTCAACCGGTGCTTTTCATTATGGTCACCGGGTGAAATATCGCTTGCGTCGCGCTGGACAACAATCTCACTGGCTTTTTCAAATATGCTATCATCGGTGCCATTAATCTTGTGAAACTCCTTACGTGCCTCATCACTCTTGAAACGAATTGCATGATAGTATGAATCACGCATGGCGGGGTTCTTATTTCCATCGGTTTTTAAGCGAAACCCGATGCGATACTTTGCGCCGCGACCACCATCCAAATCATTTATAAAGAATTTGTTGTAATTTGTGGCTTCCAAAGATGGGTTGCTATCGTACTCTTTAACGCGCCAATTACCACGCATATATGATAAACAAAACGATTTAGCCGAAACACCATCAATCCAAATAGTTTTGTTTTTGTCGGATGGATTTTTGCGCCCACACCACAAATACTCATCTTCAATTGGAATACCTTTCCAGCTAACTGTTGGGGTATCACCTAACACTTTACCGATTTTATGTGCCTGCCCGCCATAGCGAAAATACGACTTATAGAGTTTTTTTGCTTCAAGGATATTGGCGCACTTGTCGAAATCCTTTTGAATTACACTCTTTACTTCTTTTTCGATTTCATCCAATCGAGTCTTAATTGCCTTCACCGTTTTATCGTCATAATTCAATCCCTGACGATTGGTTTGAGGCGTAATTTCACTTGGACCAAAGACGAGTGTAATACCCATATCGGATTCGAGAAAATCCAATTGGGTGTTTGTAAGACCGGGAATATCGCGCGGCTCAATCTTGTACCAATAGATACCACCAACGGCAACCGGATAGTCCAACGACTTATCGAGCCACCAATTAGTCCCACTGAGGCTCTTATCGATTGCTTGAAATTGAAAGTTTGGAACTCCCTTTATAATGGGGCGTGGATTATAATACTTGAACGCGCGGTGGGTTGCCTCAATAAAGGCGGGTATATCTTTTTCTTGGACTGGAACAGTAACTTCAACCCCATTTGGTTCTGCCGAATCTTGGGTGTTGACATGTACAATCTCGGGTAGTCCATCTCCATTCATGAAGACCGAATACGAACGCCGCTTGCCATTATCATAACAGGCGAGGGTATAAGTATCCGAAAGGGCCAGCGCGATTAGCTTGCCAATACCGTAGCCGCCCGCTTGATTCTCATCGGTATCCTTGGTCGAATCGAACGCCGTGCAATAGCGTTCCATTACAAACTCATGTGACATGCCAATACCGGTATCACGAATCACCAATTGTGGCTCCAATTTGGATGGAAGCCGAACGGTGAACGGTTCATTGGCTTTTCCCGCCAACTTCATCGAATCAAAACAATTCTGACCCAATTCCTGTAGCGTACCCAAAATCGGGTTAGAATACAGATTCTTCGTCAGAATTGCAAACAGTTTACCATCGGCCTTGATACCAAAGGCATTCCGCTGCGATTTCTTGATATTGGTTTCGACCGTAACGGGATTCTGATTGATAATCATGGCGAAACTGTGGACGCGAAAATTGCATCCGTCAAGATTTTTTTTGAAAAATTGTATTACGCTGCGGTACGGTATTCGGCCAAACCCACCTTATCGATGCCGTACATGAAATTGATTCGCGATACCTTATCCATAAAAGATTGGACTAATTCTGCCGCTTTTGATTCAACCGCACACTCGTCCCTAATGGGAAGTTTAATGTCTTCAACATGTTCGTAGGTAAACGGCTCAACGAGATTATTTATAATTACCTGCGCCCTATAGTAGTCCGTTAGTGCTTTCGTAAGGTTTTCTGCTGTCGTGCACACATAATAAATGCTGCCCAACCCCAAACTAGATAACTTCGTTCTCTTCGAAAGTCCAAAATTCCTAACAAGATTTTGGCATCGTCTTATAAAATCGTAATCTCCTTTAAAACCGAGGGCAATCCCTTTCCCGTAGGAACTAATTAGAAATTCGCCTGTTTCTTCTTCAAGTTTAATATATTTGACATTATTTTCAGTCATATGTGAGTCGCATGAACTGGTCGGTCCATACAACCGATTTAATCAGGCAACCCTATAACATTTTAAAGCCCTTTCGAAAGCTTTAAAATTGGTATCAGGGTCCAATGGGTGCTCCAACAGGTGTTCTTCTCCCGTTACATCCTTAAACTTATCCCTGAACTCGATTTCAAGTTTATCGGGCATCTTTTCACCCTCTGGCTCAAGTATATACCCGAAAAAATTGCTGGCTAGATTGGCCCACAAATCAACTTCTGGTGTTTGAGTCAGAGTATAATCACTTATTTTATATACCTTAATCATTTGTTTTTAACCGGCGGTATCGTGTAGCAACTTTTTCAAGTTTGCAATACGTTTTTTAGAACCGAAAAGTAGATTGGCGGTTTCCACCGACAAACCCTCGTCATTATATACGTGGCCGTTAGTAACGGCCCAATTTAACCACTTACCAAGAAGAATGATAGATGAACTGTCATTCCTCTGAACCTTCCGCGCTTTCTTGATATCCGATTGTTTTTCCATGTTTGTCGAGATTGTAATTTATTCTAGCGCGTATCTCGGCAATTTTCTTACGTGTTTTCTGTCGCAGACTTGTGAGTTCTTTTGATTCACGTTTTAGACGCTTCAATATGAATTTTTCCCGTAGTAGCTCTTGCGAGAGAAATTCCAGTGTATCGATAACGTCTTTCTTTTGGTCCACGTATTATATTACACGTAATTATGCCGACTTTTTTGGTGCACGTAGCGGTTGATATGCATCATTCTCTGCATACTGTGCGAAAATTTCGCCGCCGAAGCGCCCCGCATTTTGGCGCGCATAAAAAAGCGCTAAATCGCAACCCCACCGGTCTGGGCCGGGAGAAGTATTATATGAGGCACTGTAACCAAAATCGGTTTGCCCCGGATTAATCACAATGTAACGAATAGGTTTGTTGTTCATGAGTATGAAATTGTATTACTTTGATTCGATATATTGCTTCATCCATTCGACTTCGGCAATAGCATCGGGTTCATGATATGCTACCAAATAGTAATCAGGAAAACGGTCGTCCGGTCTCCACAATTCGCCATAAAAAATCTCAACGTTTGTGCGGCGCTTAAATGTAGCAAGGAATTCCTTATACAAATCTTCAAGTGCTTCGAATGCATCGTTACGACGCCTAAAATTTGAAATTAGAGTTCGATTCATTGTATTTTA
>Ga0196964_10000052_pt1 | contig 94869 bp, 85 predicted proteins | sample S1_10metaG_FD_148615 | JGI IMG/M metagenome (GOLD analysis project Ga0196964, IMG submission 148615) | Soil microbial communities from Anza Borrego desert, Southern California, United States - S1_10 | ecosystem: Environmental > Terrestrial > Soil > Desert | place: USA: California | collected...
GGCGGCCCTCCGGCCCGGCCTCCCCGCCCTGAGGCCCGGCACCCGCCGCACCCGCAGCCCCCGCCCGGCCCGCCGCCTCGCGCCGGACCGTCGCCAGCTCCTGCATGCGGCGCTGGGAGAGCGGGCCGAGGTCGCGGCGGCCGTCGCCGGTCAGCGGGCGCGCATGGCGCCGGCGCGCGCGATGCGGTAGAGAAGAGGTGTCCGCTCGCGCCCCGAGGACCACCCCATGCGCCTAATCACCGCCCTCATTCTTTCCCCCATGATCGCCGCTCCGGTTGCGTCGGCTACAGAGGCGGGACTGGAAGCTTCCGGGAGCATGGGCGAGTGGCGCACGGCGACGAAGGACGACGCGGACACCACAAGCCGCTGCTATACGAACCAGATCGATCCTATTTGCCTCGTCGATGCCTACCTGCTGTGCAAACTGAGATTAGATAAGGCTATCTGCGACTCTATCGGGAAAGCGCCAGGTCAGAACGTCGATTTTTTTCTGACATGGAAAGACTACCGCAAGAAGTACGAGACACACCTGAATCGCTACCGTTATCGGGTGATATTTTTCAGAGGACCGTATCGGGAGGTACCATTTATTTCCATGCCTTGGGAGGAGTGGCAGTTTGGTGAAACCGGGAACCATGTGATCGGCATTGAATACATTGATTGTTTCACCCCCCCGTCAAAGAGCGAAGAAAGTTGCGCAGCCGAACCCGGCTTGCAACTGTTCCTCGCTCTTCAGAGAGTTGGCCATAGATGGCTATACGTTGATAGCTACGAGCCTAAGGTGGATTAGTCGTTATAGTGCTGCAACCGAACAATATCTCCGGTGGCGCTAGACTTCACTTTTTCCGATCCGTCGGGCAATCTTTCCACGTATTTCTCTCGCCTCTTTGCGATTAGAGCACTCCTGAACTTTCTGGCAGCCTGCGACGAAGAGTTAACAACTGTAAGCAGCACATCCCCTGTCCCCACATCAATCGAGCCAGTATCAGCAACTCTATCCGGCAAGCCAGCTTTACGCCTCTCCGCGGCAGTCATGCCGCTCAGCATACTATTGAGAGCGGCGCGAACCATCTTTCCGCCGCCGCCCATCCCATGGCGAAACAGCGTGTCGGCGACAAGCCCGCCCGACTTCTGGTCGGGGAAGCGCTCCAATGCGGAGAGGCCGCCCATCGGCCGCAAGGCCCGATCCAAGTACCAAGCCTTCACTTCTTTCACCTGGGTCGGGGTCAGCTGATCTGGGCGGATGAGCACGCCGCCATCGTCAACAGGCAAGGTGAAGCGATGCTTGGTCGCTTCCTTGTCCCGCTGCATCTCCTGCAAGGAGACAGGCATGATCCCGGCATAGGCGGAACTGCCTGGTTTTGGCTTTCCATTCTCATCCCGACCCGCATTGTCCTTCTGCAGCCCTCCTTCGTAAGCGAAGATGTCGGCCAGCACTCCACGCTGCAGGTTGGTCAACGACTGGTCGGCAATCAGGACATCCCGGTATGTGGTCCAGCCAGGCGTGTCCTTTGCCTTCGCGGCCGGCGGCTTCAGCGGCACGCCGCCCGGTGCCGGATCAGTGCCGCCGCCCTGGCGGTCCTCCTCCGGATCACGCAGGAGGCGCATGCCCTCATGGCGCGGGTCCTCCGCCACCGGGCTGGGCGTGCGGTCGCCGGCGCCGGACGCCTTGCTCCCGGCTCCGCCGCCACCCCCGCCATCGGTCCAGCGCCCGTCCTCATCGCGCGCTTGGTCCGGGTCGAACTCCGGATAGCCCTCAGCGAAAGGGCGGCGGCCCTCCGGCCCGGCCTCCCCGCCCTGAGGCTCCGCACCCGCGGCACTCGCCGCCCGGCCCGCCGCCTCGCGCCGGGCGGTCGCCAGCTCCTGCACCGGGTCCAGCTTCACCCCCAGCTGCCGCGCCGTCTGCGCGATCAGCGCCGATGCCGCCGCCTCGCTCAAGAGACCCCGCTCCAGCGCCGGCAGCAGAGCCCCGACCAGGTTCGCCAGCGCCCCCGCATAGGCCGTCGTGTCGCGCGCGGTCAGCTCCGGGAACTCCACCCGCACCCGGTACTCCGGCCGCCCCACCTTGTCCGGATGCCCCAGCGCCCGCAGCCGGCAGGACAGCACGTGCCCGCCCACGTCCGACAGCAAGGCGCCGAGTTCCCGCTGCTCGTCCGACAGCGCCTTGAAGGTCGGCTCGCCCATCTCCCCCGCCGTCGCCCGGTTCACGTCGCCGCCCTGCCCGTACCAGTGCTCCGGCAGCGTCGCTCCCCCCAGCACATGGCCGCGGATCAGCCGCGCGGTCTCCGACGCGTCCCCGGCCCGCAGGTCGGGGGTGAGCACCTGCCATTCCTCGGCCTCGTTGTGGACGCGGACGGACAAGGGCCTGGGCGTCTCGATGGTGCGGGCGCGGGCCTGCACCTCCGCCTCGGTGGCGCCCTTCAGCGTCACGTCGTACACCACCTGGCGCAGCACGGTGGCGCGCTCGGCCTCGCCATAGATCATCTGCTCATACAGGTCGCAGAAGTCGATCGCCGACAGCAGGTCGGAGCGGCCGCGCCGCCCGTCCGGCAGGGCGTTGCGGCGGAACAGGAAGCAGTCGCCAGCACTCATGTAGGCGCGCATCGCCCGGGCCTCCTCGCTGAACAGCAGCTCGGCGCGCTCGGGATCGGCGCCGGGCAGCAGGGTGCGGAAGACCAGGGCCTCGCCGTCGGGCCCGTGCACCTCCACCCCGGCCACCAGGCCCGAGCCGCCCGGGTCGGTGACGACGTCGTGCACGGCGCCGGGATCGACATAGCCCAGGCGCACCTCGCCGGAGACGGGATGCGCGGTGACGGGCAGCACGAGCTCGCCGAACAGCTTGTAGGAGCGGACCAGCTCCTTGAGGCGGCGGTCGAGGCGGTTGACCGGATCGTGCCAGAAGGCGTCGAGCCAGGCCTGGCCCTGCGCGTCGTCGCAGACCAGGCGCACGCCCTCGCCCAGCAGGTAGGAGAGCGGCAGCTCGATCAGGCGGTTGGCGAGCCGGTTGCGCTCCCACTGGTGCACCGCCAGCTCCTGCATGCGGCGCTGGGACAAAGGCCCCAGGTCGCGGCGGCCGTCGCCGGTCAGCGGGCGCCAGCCCGGCCCTTCCTCCAGCGTCAGGCCGGCCGCCTCGGTCACGCGGAAGCTGCGCCAGGCGCGGCGGAGGCGGTCGGCGAAGGGAAGGGGAGCGGTGTTGCGTCTGCTCATGGCATGTCCTTTCCTGTGGGGGTGGGGGAACTCAGGGCTCGGCGCGCGTGTCGGGGGCCAGGCCGTAGACCTCCTCCCGGATGCGGGCCAGGGCGGCCTTCAGGTCATCAGGCCGCCCCTCGGCGGCGCGCTCGGCGGCGGCCAGTTTGGGCGCCAGGCTATCGGCCAGTTCGCGGCGCAGGCGCAGCTCCAGTTCGGTGGTGATCTGCTCGGCCGCCGCGACCTCCCGGACCGCCTTCGCCAGCTCGGCCAGCTGCTTGGCGTCCGGCACGGTGCCGTCCTCGCCGACGGCGGCCAGGGTCTGGAAGGCGACGGTCTTCAGCATCTCCTGCAGCAGCCGGCCGACCTGGCCCTGCGCGGTGCTTCCCAGCGTGTCGGTCCAGGCGCCGGCGACCATCTTGGCCTCGCGGTAGTGCTCCAGCCGCGCCGAGTGCCTTTTCCTGAAGCGGTGGGCGGCCGTTTTGGAAACCGAGACGCCCAGTTCCGACAGCCGCTGGGTCATGCTGTCGACGGTCGCGTTCGCCTCCACCATGCGCTCGAGCTCCGATCTGACAGCCGGCGGCAAGCGCTTCAGCTTGCCCGGCGTGTGCACGCCCGGCTCGATGCCGTAGAGGCCGCTCAGCAGCCGCGTCGGCTTGATCCTGTCGACCGTCAGCATGCGCCGGAGCCGATTCGCCAGCTTGACCATGACATCCGGGCGGGTGCCCTCGGTCGGCGGCTCCCAATCCACGGCGGCCTCCAGCAGGGCGGCGGCTTCCGTCGTGGTCCAGCCGGCGGCAATGATCCGGTCGATGGCGGCGTGCAGACGCTCCGGATCCTGGCGGCGGCGTACATAGACCGAAGAGGCGATGTTCGGGTTGCCCATCGGGATCACTCCCGCCCATCGGGCAAAGGGCTTGGAGCGGCGTACGTGGTGCGGCTGGTCATGCCCGGTCTCCTGGCCTGGATCGTGGAGATGCCGATGCTGCCGCACCGCCGGCGCGCGTTTAAGGCCGCGCCGCGCCCCCCATATGCCAAGTGGTTGAGAGGGAAGGGGTTTGCGCCGGGATTTATTTTCGGGGTGGGTCGCTAACTATCCCTCGCCCCTTGCGGGAGAGGGATGGGACCCATTGCGTATGCAATGGGAGGGTGAGGGGTCGGCGGGCGAAAGCCCGACGTTCTTCCCCTGTGTCGCAAACTCATCCATCGAGAAGGCCCGGGCTGCCGCCCGGTCCACCCCTCATCCCCCCACGGCTTCGCCGCGGGCCCCACCCTTCTCCCGCAAGGGGAGAAGGATGAAAGGTCTATCTACACCCGCCTTTCGCCTGTCACCGAGGAGTCAGTTGACAGGGCGGGGCCTCCCCCCTATTTTCCCGGCCTTCGAATGCGTCCGTCACCAGCGTCCGAGTAAGAAATCATGAAGATCGTCAATTCGCTCAAGTCGATGAAGACCCGCCACAAGGCCTGCCGCGTCATCCGCCGCAAGGGCCGGGTCTACGTCATCAACAAGCAGAACCCGCGCTTCAAGGCCCGCCAGGGCTGAGTCCTCCGGGACTTAGCCGGGCTCCGGCCCGGCCGCGTATCACGGATGCTTGCGACGGCCGCGCCTCTCGGGGCGCGGTTTTCGTATGCGCGCGTGCGTTCACGGCGCCTGCTGGCGTCCAACCCGCGCATCCTGCTTGAACTTACCCCCCGCAGCGCCATTATCCTGAGCTCCCCCACGAGCCCAGGAGCGGCCGCCCCATGCGCATGCCCGACCCCGACGCCGGGATCATCGCCCGGCGCGACGATCTCGTGGCGCGGCTGCGCGCCATCGTGCCGGACGGGGTGGTCGACGATGCCGACGGCCGCCGGCCCTATGAGACGGACGCGCTGACCGCCTACCGCCAGATGCCGCTGGTGGTGGTGCTGCCGACCTCCACCGCCCAGGTCGCCGCCGTGCTGCGCGCCTGTTGGGAGATGGGGGTGAAGGTTGTGCCGCGCGGCGCCGGCACCGGCCTCTCGGGCGGCGCGCTGCCGCTGGCGGACGGGGTGCTGCTGGGCCTGTCGCGGCTGAACCGCATCCTCGACATCGATTTCCAGAACCGCACGGTCACCTGCCAGCCCGGCGTGACCAACCTCGCCATCAGCCATGCGGTGGCGCATGAGGGCTTCTACTACGCCCCCGACCCGTCCTCGCAGATCGCCTGCACCATCGGCGGCAACATCGCCGAGAACTCGGGCGGGGTGCACTGCCTGAAATACGGGCTCACCACCAACAACGTGCTGGGGCTGGAGCTGGTGACCATGGAGGGCGAGGTGCTGCGCCTGGGCGGCAAGCACCTGGACCCGGAGGGCTACGACCTGATGGGCGTGCTCACCGGCTCGGAGGGGCTGCTGGGCGTGGTGACCGAGGTCACGGTGCGCATCCTGCCGAAGCCCGAGACGGCGCGCGCCGTGCTGCTGGGCTTTCCCACCAGCGAGCAGGCGGGCCTGGCGGTGGCCGCCATCATCGGCCGGGGCATCATCCCCGGCGGCATGGAGATGATGGACCGCTTCGCCATCAAGGCCGCCGAGGAGTTCTGCCACCCGGGCTACCCGCTGGATGTCGAGGCGCTGCTGATCGTCGAGCTGGACGGGCCGGCGCGCGAGGTCGACCATATGGTGGAGCTGGTGGTCGAGATCGCCAACGGGCAGGGTGCGGTGACCGCGCGGACCAGCGCCGACGAGGCGGAGCGGCTGCGCTTCTGGGCCGGGCGCAAGGCGGCCTTCCCGGCGACGGGGCGCATCTCGCCCGACTATCTCTGCATGGACGGCACCATCCCGCGCAAGGCGCTGCCCCGGGTGCTGCACGCCATGAAGGAGATGGAGACGGAGTTCGGCCTGCGCTGCGCCAACGTCTTCCATGCCGGCGACGGCAACCTCCACCCCCTTATCCTGTTCGACGCCAACAATCCGGGCGAGCTGGAGCGGGCCGAGGCCTTCGGCGCCGCCATCCTGCGACTCTGCGTCGAGGTCGGCGGCGTGCTGACCGGCGAGCACGGGGTGGGGGTCGAGAAGCGCGACCTGATGACCGAGCAGTTCGGCGAGGCCGACCTCGCCCAGCAGCAGCGCCTGAAATGCGCCTTCGATCCCAAGCAGTTATTGAATCCAGGAAAAGTGTTTCCGGTACTTCACCGCTGCGCCGAACTCGGCAAGCTCCACGTCCGCGGCGGCGCGCTGCCCTTCCCCGACATTCCCCGGTTCTGAGCCATGGCGACCTTCACCCCCGAGACGGACGCGCAGGTGCTCGACGCGGTGCGCTGGGCGCTCGACAAGACCGAGCCGCTGGAGCTTGTCGGGCGCGGCAGCAAGCGCGGGCTCGGCCGGCCGGTGCAGGCGCCGCACAGGCTGGACCTGTCGGGCCTTGCCGGCATCGTCGCCTACGAGCCGGAGGAGCTGGTGCTGACCGCCCGCGCCGGCACCGATCTGGGCGAGGTGGCGGCGGCGCTGAACGAAAAAGGCCAGGCCTTCGCCTTCGAGCCACCCGACCTGGGGCCGCTGCTGGGCGCCCCCGCCTGGACCGCGACGCTGGGCGGCATGGTGGGTGCCGGCTGGGCGGGCCCCCGGCGGCTGAAGGCCGGTTCGGTGCGCGACCATCTGCTGGGCTTCGAGGCGGTGAGCGGACGGGGCGAGGCCTTCAAAGCCGGCGGCCGGGTGGTGAAGAACGTCACGGGCTACGATCTGCCGAAGCTGGCGGCCGGCTCCTTCGGCACGCTGGTGGCGCTGACCAGTGTCACGCTGAAGGTGCTGCCGGCGCCGCAGACCGGGCGCACCCTGCTGCTGGAGGGGCTGGACGATGCCCAGGGTATCGCTGCCCTGTCCCTGGCGCTGGGTGGTCCGGCGGAGGTGTCGGGCGCGGCCCACCTGCCGGCGGGAATCGCGGTGACGGGCAAGCCTGACGGGGTGGCGGTGACGGCGCTCCGGCTCGAGGGCGTGGCGCCGTCGGTGGAGTACCGGCTGGAAGGGCTGAAGGCCCGGCTGCCCGGGGCCTCGCGCCTGCTCGGGCCTGAGGAGACCATGGAGTTCTGGCGGGCCCTGCGCGACGTGCATCCCTTCGTGGAACAAAGGGAGCGGCCGGTCTGGCGCCTGTCGGTTCCGCCCTCGGACGGGGCGGCGGTGGCGGCGCGGCTGGGCAAGGTGGCTCCGGGCGCCGACTGGTATTTCGACTGGGGCGGCGGGCTGATCTGGGCGGCGCTGCCGGCGGGCCCGGCGCTCGCCCGCGAGGTGCGTGGCTGCATCGGCAGGGGCGGCGGGCACGCGACGCTGGTCCGCGCCCCGGCCGCCGACCGGGCCGCCGATCCCTTCCACCCGCAGCCCCCGGCGCTGGCCGCGCTGTCGGCGCGGGTGAAGGACCAATTCGACCCGAAGCACATCCTCAATCCCGGCCGCCTGCATTCCCCGGCGGCCGAACCCGTGGCGGGCGTCCGATGAAGACCGAGTTCACCCTGGCCCAGCTTGCCGACCCGGAGATCGCGGAGGCCGACAAGATCCTGCGCGCCTGCGTCCATTGCGGCTTCTGCACGGCCACATGCCCCACCTACCAGCTCACGGGCGACGAGCTGGACGGGCCCAGGGGGCGCATCTACCTGATCAAGGACATGCTGGAGGGGGACAAGCCGGCCTCCGCCACGGTCGCCAAGCACATCGACCGCTGCCTCTCCTGCCTCAGCTGCATGACGACCTGCCCCTCGGGCGTGCACTACATGCACCTGGTCGACCATGCCCGCCACCGCATCGAGGAGACCTACAAGCGGCCGGCGGGGGAGCGCTTCGTCCGGGCGCTGCTGGCGGCCGTGATGCCGCACCGCGGCCGCTTCCGCCTGGCGCTGTGGGCGGCATGGCTGGGCAAGCCCTTCCGGCCGCTGGTGCCGGGCCGCCTGCGCGCGATGATGGACATGGCGCCGGGGCTGCCGAAGAGCGCCGGCCGCACCGGCCGTCCCGGCGTGTTCCGGCCCGAGGGCAAGGCGATCAGGCGCGTGGCGCTGCTGTCGGGCTGCGTGCAGCCGGCGCTCAAGCCCGGCATCGACGCCGCCGCCATCAGCCTGTTGAACCGCCACGGGGTCGAGGTGGTGATCTCGAAGGGCCAGGGCTGCTGCGGCGCGCTCACCCACCATATGGGCCGCCAGGACGAAGGCCATGCCGCGGCCCGCGCCAACATCGAGGCCTGGACCCGGGAGATCGAAGCCGGCGGCCTCGACGCCATCATCGTCACCGCCAGCGGCTGCGGCACCGCGGTGAAAGACTACGGATTCGTCTTCCGCAACGACCCCGAACTGGCCGAAAAAGCCAAAAAGATTTCGGCCCTCGCCCGCGACGTGACGGAGCTGCTGGCCGAGCTGCCGCCGCTGCCCACGCGCCTTCCCAAGCCCTACCGCATCGCCTACCACGCCGCCTGCTCTCTGCAGCACGGGCAGAAGGTGCGCGAGGCGCCGAAGGAGCTGCTGCGCCGCGCCGGCTTTACGGTGGTGGAGCCCGCGGACCCGCACCTCTGCTGCGGCTCCGCCGGCACCTACTCGATCCTGCAGCCGGAGATGGCGGTGCCCTTGCGCGAGCGGAAGGTGCGCACGCTGGAGGGCACCAAGGCCCAGGCGGTGGCCTCCGGCAACATCGGCTGCCTCACCTGGATCGGGGCCGGCACCGGCCTTCCGGTGGTGCATACGGTGGAACTTCTGGAATGGGCGGCCGGCGGGCGGAATCCCCTGACGCCCTGACTGTTGGCGTTGGAGAGACATCGGAGGTCCGCCCATGCTCGCCCGCCGCCTCGCCCCCCTGCTGCTGCTGTTCCTCGCCCTCACCGCGCCTGCCGCCACGCCCGCTGCGGCCACCCCCGAGGACCGCCTCGCGCCTCTTTTCGCCGAGCTCAAGCGCGACCTGCCGCCGGAGCGGGTGGGCGAGATCGAGGCGGAGATCTGGTCGATCTGGGCCGCCGCCCCGCCGGGCCGCAGCGACATCGAGCTGCTGATGGAGGCGGCCGGCGACATGATCCGGCACGAGGAGTTCGGCAAGGCCGTGGTGGCGCTGGACGAGGCCATCAATCTCGCCCCCGACTACCCCGAGGCGTGGAACCGCCGCGCCACCGCCCACTACCATGCCGGCGACTACGCCGCCTCCATCGCCGACATCGCCCGTACGCTGGAGCTGGAGCCGCGGCATTTTCCCGCCCTCGCGGGGCTGGGCATGATCAACATGAGCCTGGGCCGCATGAAGGAGGCGCTGGCGAACTACGAGGCGGCGCTCGCCATCAACCCGCATTTCCGCGCCGCCAAGCTGCACGCGGCGGCGTTGCGCGAGCTGCTGAAGGGCGAGCCGACCTGACGGGGCCGCCCTACGCCCCCGTGTCCCACCCGCCGTGCATGCGCAGCAGCAGCTTGTGCCGGCGCAGGAAGATGCGCTCGTAGAGGGGCAGCAATAGCCGGTCCAGGCCGGGCACCCGGCTCTCGAAGCTGACTTCGTCGGTCAGCCGCGTGCCGCCGCCGGGCAGGGGGGTCAGCCAGCGTTCGTGCCGCCATTCGCGCATCATCAGCGTGTCGGAGCGTTCGGAGAAGCCCTCGCCGGCGGAGATGGCTTCCAGCCCGAAGCGGTGACGATCCAGCGGGATCACGCCGCCGAGCGTGATCCAACAGGTGAAGAGGTGCGGGTCCGAGCGCCAGATGTCGGCGTCCCGCCAGTGCGGCGGGATGTGCATGACGACGGGCCAGAGCTCGGCATTGATGCCCTCCGCGCTGGCGGCCCAGACCCAGACGGTCTGGGGCGGGGCCGCCAGGTCGGACGTCAGTTCGAACCCTACGCTCATGCCATCATATGGCCCTTCAAAGCCCGCCGATCAGGACTGCCGTTCCCTCTCCCAGGGGGAGAGGGACAGGGAGAGGGGGTACGGGATCGCGGAGCAATCCGCAAACCCAGATGAAGCGCCTCTCCCCGACCCTCTTGCCCCCTCACCCCAACCCTCTCCCCCCGGGAGAGGGGGTTTTTGGCAACCCGGCGGGCGAACTCCGCTCAGCCCAGCCGCTCCAGCTCGTCGATGAAGCCCTTCAGCATGGTCAGGCCCTTGCGCCAGAAGGCGGGGTCCGTCGCGTCCAGGCCGAAGGGCGCCAGCAGCTCCTTGTGCCGCAGCGTGCCGCCGGCCGCCAGCATGTCGAGATAGCGCCGGGCAAAGGCGTCGGAGCCGTTGTGGCGCGATGCCTCCTCATAGGCGGCGTAGAGCGAGTTCACCAGGCAGTCGCCGAAGGCGTAGGCGTAGACATAGAAGGGCGAGTGGACGAAGTGCGGGATGTAGGACCAGAAGGTCCGGTAGCCCTCGTCGAAGCGCAGCGCCGGGCCCAGGCTCTCGGTCTGCACCTCCATCCAGATCTCGCCCAGCCGCTCGGCCGTCAGCTCGCCCTCGCGGCGCTCGGCATGCACCCGCCGCTCGAACTCGTAGAAGGCGATCTGGCGCACCACCGTGTTCAGCATGTCCTCCACCTTGGAGGCCAGCAGCGCCTTGCGGCGCTTCACGTCGGTCTCGCGCTCCAGCAGCCCGCGGAAGGTGAGCATCTCGCCGAACACGCTGGCGGTCTCGGCGAGCGTCAGCGGCGTGTCGGCCTGCAGGTGCCCCTGGCGGCCGGCCAGCACCTGGTGCACGCCATGGCCCAGCTCATGCGCCAGGGTCATCACGTCCCGCGTGCGGCCCATATAGTTGACCAGCAGGTAGGGATGCGCGCTGGGCACGGTCGGGTGGGCGAAGGCGCCGGGGTCCTTGCCGGGGCGCGGCGCGGCGTCGATCCAGGGATTGTCGAAGAACTTGGCGCCGACCGACGCCAGATCCGGGCTGAAGCGGGCATAGGAAGACAGCACGATCTCCCGCGCCTCGTCCCACGGGATCGGCCGGTCCTCGGCCTCCGGCAGCGGTGCGTTGCGGTCCCAGTAATCCAGCCGGTCGCCGCCGAACCATTTGGCCTTCAGCTTGTAATAGCGGTGCGAGAGGTCCGGGTAGCTGGCCTTCACGGCGGTGACCAGCGCCTCCACCACCTCGTCCTCGACCCGGTTGGCGAGGTTGCGCGAGGACCAGGGGGCGGCGAAGCCGCGCCACTTGTCCTCGATCTCCTTGTCCTTGGCCAGCGTGTTGGTGACCAGCGAGAACAGGCGGACATTCTCCTGCAGCACCTTGCCGACGGCCAGCGCCGCCTCCTTGCGCACCTCCGCCCGATTGTCCGACATCAGGTGGAAGGCCTCGGCCGAGGTCAGGCTACGGCCGCCGATCTCGAAGCGCAGGCCGGCCATGGTCTCGTCGAACAGGCGGGCCCAGGCGGACCGGCCGGCGACATGCTTCTCGTGCAGCAGCTTCTCCAGCTCGTCCGACAGCTGGTGCGGGCGGAAGGCGCGGACGTCGCGCAGCCACGGCCCGTACTTCGCCAGCTCCGGCGCCTTCAGCTTGGCGGCGAGGTCCTTGTCCTCCAGCCGGTTCAGCTCCAGCGTGAAGAACAGCAGATGGACCGAGATCGCCGTCGCCCGCTCCTGCATGCCCTGGAAGAAGCGGCCCACCTCCGGGTCGCTGCGGTCACCGGCATAGACCAGCCCGGCATAGCTCATGATCCGGGTCAGAACCTCGTCGAGAGTCTCGAACTCGGCCACCGCGCGGCCCAGATCGGCGCCCGACAGGCCGGCCAGCTTACCGGCGTAGCGCTGCTCGAACGCCTTGGCCTCGCGCTCGGCCCGGTCCAGGTCGGTGCGCAGCTCGGCGCTGTCGCGGCCGGGATAGAGGTCGGCCAGGTTCCAGGCGGGAAGCTGGCCAAGGTCTTCGGTCTCCGGGGCGGCGGCGGTCGCGGTCTGGGCGTTCATGCGGTTCCTCTTCGATGCGGGAGCCTTGGAGATGGGGCGCGGGGCCCCGGCGCAACAGTAGCGCGGACACCCCGCCGCAGGGCAACCGGCTATTCGGGGAAGGGGGGAGGTGCGAGGGTCATCCTGTCCTCGCCCCTTGTTCCCATAGGCTTGGTGAAGTGGGATGCGCTCCGTGCCACCCTCAACCCGTAACCCCGGCGCAGGCCGGGGGCCAGGGGTTGCAGCCGTGGGATATCGATGAAGCGGAGAGGCTGGGGCGTGGTGCGTCCTTCGACAAGCTCAGGATGAGGAACGGGAGATGCCAGGCACTCCCGTTCCACGCAGCGATGGCTCGACCGGGAGCAGCAATAACTTCCTCATCCTGAGCTTGTCGAAGGACGCACAGCCTCAACGCTGCCCTTCACGGCGCGCTGCATCGACCGTATCCTGCTGCAACCCTTGGGTCCCCGCCTCCGCGGGGATGACGTGTAGAGAGGGGGACGGTCGTCACGGCCCTCCTGACCTAGGCCCTCAACTCCGCCACCGCAGCACCACGTCCCGCACCGGGTTCTCGAACGGCCGGCCCTCGGCCCGGGCGCGGGCGTACTCGTTCTTCAGCTGGTGGTACCAGCGCGCCTGGGTGTCGGCGTCCTTGATCAGCATCAGGGTGGGGTCGTGGCGCAGGCCCCGCTGCTGCATCACCACCACGTCGCGGTCCTGGCCCAGGAAGGTGCGGGCGATGGGGCGCAGGACCGGCTTCAGCAGGCCGAGCCAGGGCAGGGTCCAGAAGAACAGGTTGGTGATGCGGGTGGTCGTCTCGTCCACCGGCGTGACGCAGGTCAGGTTCCAGACGGCGTTCGGGCCGACCCGGATGTGCTCGGTGCGGACGCCGGGCAGGCGGAAGGCGATCTCCGTCTCCGGCGTGCCGCCCAGCACCTTGTAGGCGCGGCTGTTGCTGGAGGGGCGGTGGCGCTTCATCACGAAGCCCAGCTCCGACGGCCCGAACGCCTTCGCCTTCTCGTGGATGGAGCGGCGGGAGCGCCAGAACCAGCTCTTATGGACGAAGGGCCCGTGCGCCGGGTCCATGAGGCCCACCACGGCATGGTCGATGTGGCAGGGGAAGTCCATCCGCTCGACCATGGCGGGCCGCAAATGCGTCGGCGCCTCGGGCAGGGCGGGCGGCGGAACGTCGGGCTCGCCGTCCCCCATCCAGACCCAGACCAGGCCGTTGGCCTCGATCACCGGGTAGCGCTTCACCCGGATGCGGCCGACATCGAATTCCTGGCCCTCCACCAGCGACGGGATGGCGGTGCACTGGCCCTGCCGGTCGAAGCGCCAGCCATGGTAGCAGCACTCCACCTCCCGCCCGTCGAAGCGGCCGCAGGAGAGCGGGATGCCCCGGTGCGGGCAGATGTCGCGTAGCGCGAAGACCTCTCCATCCGCCGCCCGGCCGAACAGCAGCGGCTGGCCCAGCAGGGTCAGCGGCGCCATGGCGCCCGGCTTCAGCTCGGGCCCGGGTAGGGCGAAGTACCAGATGTCGGTCAGCAGGGAGGGGAGATCGGCCAAGGAACGGGCTCGCGGGGTCCGGGGGCGGGCGGCACTCTACACGGGGTGCGCCGGCCGGTCAGCGGTGGAGATGCCGCTCGCCGGACCTATGCGCAAGGTCCCGCGATTGTCCGCGCCACAGGGCGCGGTTGCGCGTAGGATGGGCGGACCAGAATTGCCGGCCTGCCGATCAGGAGCGCCCCATGACCGAGCCCCATAGCCAAGGCGTTCCGTCGCCCGACCAGCTGGACGGCCTCAAGGACCAGGCCGGCGCCATGATGGCCGAGCTGCAATCCACCCAGGCCCAGCTCGCCGCCGCGGCCGCCACGCTGGACAGCATCCGCGCCATGAGCGCCAGGATCGACGAACTCTGCAGCACCGACGGCCCGCCCGACGTGGAGGCGCTGGAGCGGCTGCGCGACGAGCTGCTGGCGAGCCTGCGGAAGTAGGGACGGCGGCCGGTGGCGCGGGGCCGGTTCAGCATGCTGCGCAGCCGGCTGGACGGGGTCCAGGCGGTCGCGGCCTGGTCCGGCCACAGCTTCGCCCGGCACAGCCACGACCAGTTCGGCCTCGGCATCATCGACCGGGGCGCCCAGCGCTCGCTCAGCGGGCGCGGCACGGTGGAGGCCGGCCCCGGCAGCGTCATCACCTGCAATCCGGGCGAGGTGCATGACGGCGCGCCCATCGGCGGCGAGCGCGCCTGGCGCATGCTGTACCTGGACCCCGCCTTGGTCGCCGATTCCGTCGCCGACATGACGGAGGGGCGCGCCGGCATGGCCGAGTTCCCCGATCCGGTGCGGGTCGACGGGCGGCTCGCCGCGCTGGTCGGCCGGCTGCACGCGGCGGTGGCCGGCCCGGACGGTGACGCGATGCGGGCCGAGGAGCTGCTGCGCCTGGCGCTGGCGGCGCTGATCGGCGACGGCGGGCGTAAGCGTGCCGGGCTGCCGGCCGGGATCGGCCGGGCACGGACGCTGGTGGATGAGGACCCGGCGGCGCCGCTGGCCCTGGCCGACCTCGCCGCCGCCTCCGGCCTCAGCCGCTGGCAGGTGATCAGGGGCTTCCGCGCCGGCCTGGGCCTGACGCCGCACGCCTATCTGGTCCAGCGCCGCATCGACCTGGCGCGGCGGCACATCGCCCTGGGCATGGGGCTGGCAGAGGCGGCGGTCGCGGCCGGCTTCGCCGACCAGAGCCATATGACCCGCATCTTCACCGCCAAATACGGGCTGACGCCCCGGGCCTACGCCGCCGCGCTGCGGTGAGCCGCAATTCCGTTCAAGATTCCGGGCGCCCGGATGCGCTCTCCTCCCCACCTCGGCCAACTCGGCTGGAAGACAGGGAGGGAATGATGATTGGTGCCGTGGAGCTGGAGGTGACGCGCTGCCGGCCGGACGAGACGGGGCGCATCCTGGAGATCGTGAACGCGGCGGCGGAGGCCTATCGCGGGGTCATCCCGTCCGACCGCTGGCACGATCCCTACATGACCGGGGACGAGTTGGCGGCGGAGATCGCGGCGGGCGTCGATTTCTGGGGCTGCCGGTCGGGCGGGAATCTCGTCGGAATCATGGGCATGCAGCCGGTGCGCGACGTCATCCTGATCCGTCACGCCTATGTGCATCCGTCGAGGCAGCGCTCGGGCATCGGCGGCGTGCTGCTGCGCCGCATCCGCGAGGCCTCCGACCGCCGCATCCTGGTGGGCACCTGGGCGGCCGCCGACTGGGCCATATCCTTCTACGAGCGCAACGGCTTCCGCCTGGTGCCCCGGGATAGGGTCGCGCCGCTGCTGCGCACCTACTGGACGGTCCCGGAGCGCCAGATCGAAACCTCGGTCGTGCTCGCCGACCCGCCCTTGGGGTGAGGGGGCAGGGATCCTAGGACCCATTAGACAATGGCTGATGGATAGGAATCCCTACAACCCGTCACCCCGGCGAAGGCCGGGGCCCAGGGGTTGCAGCGGGATGCGCCGGATGCAGCGCTCCCTACCATCTCTTGATGATCTCTTTGGTTGTGCATGGGCGTGCTTCATCGACGGACCATGGCTGCAACTCCTGGGTCCCGGCTTAGGCGCTGCGCGCCAGCTGCGCAAACGCCGGGATGACGGTAGAGCTCGAAAGCGGCCGGCAAGCACCATGCGACCGGTTCCTTGAGGGGTCAGCCCTCCCGCCGCTGCTTCTCGACCCAATCGACCAGGATCGCGTCGATGCGGCCCTGCCAGCCGGGGCCGGTCGCCTTGAAATGGTCGAGGACCTGCGGCGACAGGCGGATGTTCACCGGCCGCTTCGGCGCCGCCGATTTCGGCCGGCCCCGCCTCACCAGCACGCCGCCGACCTTGAGGTCGGCCCCTTCGAACATCTCGTCTGTCCATTCCGGAAGTTCCTCGTACTCCTCGGGCTGGATGACGTGGGCGTCAACCTTGGCGAAGTCGGTCTCGAAACCGGGCTTGTTCGCGCTCATTGGCCTTCCTCATCGAGATTTATTGTAGATACAATAAATCGAAGGCGGGCGCGCTCCTTTATCCTTCTCCCCTTGGTCGGGCTTTTCGAAACGCCTGGAACGAGCCCAATTTCCTCCTCTCCCAGGGGGAGAGGGTCGGGGTGAGGGGGTAAGAGGGTCGGGGAAAGGCACTTCATCACAGTTTGCGGACAGCTCCGCAGTCCCGTACCCCCTCTCCCTGTCCCTCTCCCTCTGGGAGAGGGGACGGCAGTTCGTCCCCGATAGACTTCTGACAAGGCTTATCGAGGAGAGAAGGATATTGGCACCCCCTACAGCCACTCCTCCCGCACGTCCAGCGTCGTGCGGTCGAGGCTCTTCAGCAATGCTGCCTGGGGGCCGATCTTCGGGAGCTCCCAGGCGAAGAAGTAGCGGCAGGCCGAGAGCTTGCCGCGCAGGTAGTCCTCGTCGCCGCCCGCATCCAGCGCGGCGTGGGCGGCCAGCGCCTGGCGCAGCCAGGTCCAGGCCATGACCGTGTGGCCGAACAGCTCCAGGTAGGCCACGGAGTTCGCCAGCGTCTCGGCGACCTTGCCCTCCAGCCGGGCGCGGCCGAGGAACTCGGTGGTGTCAGCGACCAGTGACAGCGCCTTGCCCAGGTCCTCGGCGTGACCGGCCAAGTCGGGCAGGCGCGAGGCGGCGGCGATGGTCCTGCCGATCTCCTCGCCCAGCAGCTTCAGCGCGGCGCCGTTCTCCATGAAGACTTTGCGGCCCAGCAGGTCGAGCGACTGGATGCCGTAGGTGCCCTCGTGGATCGGGTTCAGCCGGTTGTCGCGGTAATACTGCTCCACCGGATAGTCGCGGGTGTAGCCGTAGCCGCCCAGGATCTGGATGGCCCATTTGTTGGCCTCCAGGCAGTGCTCCGACGGCCAGGACTTGGCGATGGGGGTCAGCACCTCCAGCAGCAGCCGGGCGCGGTTGCGGGCCTCTTGCGTCTCGGCCGTCTTCTCCTCGTCCACCAGCCGGGCGCAGGTGAAGCAGAGCGCCAGCGCGCCCTCGGCCGCCGCCTTCTGCTGCAGCACCATGCGGCGTACGTCGGGATGGCGCAGGATCGGCACCATGGGGGAGGCGGGGTCCTTGGCCTCCACCGGGCGGCCCTGCGGCCGGGTCTTCGCGTACTCCAGCGAGTAGCGGTAGCCGGCATAGCCCAGCGCCGCGGCGCCGAGGCCGACGCCGATTCGCGCCTCGTTCATCATCTGGAACATGTAGGACAGGCCCTGGTGCGGCTGCCCGACCAGGAAGCCCTGGCAGGCGCCGTTCTCGCCGAAGCCCAGGATGGTGGAGGTGGTGCCCCGGTAACCCATCTTGTGCAGCAGGCTGACCAGGTGGACGTCGTTGTGCTGGCCGAGGCTGCCGTCCTCATTGACGCGGAAGCGCGGCACGATGAACAGGCTGATGCCCTTCACGCCGGCGGGCGCGCCCTTGATCTTGGCCAGCACCATGTGGACGATGTTCTCGGACAGCTCATGCTCGCCGGCGCTGATCCACTGCTTGGTGCCGGTGATGCTGTAGCTGCCATCCTCGTTCGGCGTCGCCGTGGTGCGGATGTCGGCGAGGCTCGATCCCGCCTGCGGTTCCGACAGGGCCATGGTGCCGAGGAAGCGGCCGTCCAGCATCGGCGCCATGAAGCGCTGCTTCTGCTCCTCGGTGCCGAAGCTGTCGATGAGGTTCGCCGCGCCGATGGTCAGGAACGGGTAGGCTGATGTGCTGACGTTCGCCGCCTGGAAGAAGCTGAAGCAGCACTGAACCACGGTCCAGGGCAGCTGCATGCCGCCCCGCGCCTCGTCATGGTGGGCGGCCATGAAGCCCGCCTCGGCCATGGCGGCGACGGCGGCCTTCACTTCCGGCAGCATGACGACCTTGCCGTCCACCACATGCGGCTCATGCTCGTCGGCGGCGCGGTTGTGGGGGGCGAAGTGGCTGTCGGCGAGCTTGGACGCCGTCTCCACCACCTGGTCTATGACGCCGCGGTCGAGATGCCGGAAGCGCTCGCGCTCCAGCAGCGCCGGGACGTCAAGCACATGGTCCAGAAGGAAGTGGATTTCGCGCGGTTCGATCCGGCTCATGGCGCCCGTCCCCGTCAAACGTTTGTTTGAAGGACCATAGCGCGGATGGGCCCTGCCGCCAAGCGACGCAAAAGAAAAGGGCCGCCGGCGTCGCCGCCGCGGCCCTTCCCAATAACCGTGAGTAAAGCCTTACTCGATGCCGAGGGCGGACAGGTAAAGCTCAAGAATGGCCTCAGTTTCCTGGCGCTCATTCTTCTCCATTTTGCGGATGCGGATGACCTGCCGCATCACCTTCGTGTCGAAGCCGACACCCTTGGCCTCCGCGTAGACGTCCTTGATGTCGTCCGCGATGCCCTTCTTCTCTTCCTCCAGCCGCTCGATACGCTCGATGAAGGAACGCAGGCGATCGGCCGCGATGCCGCCGACATCGGACATGGGGTGCCCCTTTAGGATGGGTGAAAACGAGGCCGGGACCATACCTTCGGGCGCACGGAGATTCAAGCCATGGACCTGTGACGATCAGTGGCCGGGATTCGCCTTGGCGAACGCGGCCTGCTGCTCCGGCGACGCTTCCTTCTGGTACTGGTTCTTCCACTCCTCGTAGGGCATGCCGTAGACGATCTCGCGGGCATCGTCGTAGGAGATCTCCAGCCCCTTCTCCTCGGCCGCCGCCCGGTACCATTTGGACAGGCAGTTGCGGCAGAAGCCGGCCAGGTTCATCAGGTCGATGTTCTGCACGTCGGCGCGCTCGCGCAGATGCTGGACCAGCCGGCGGAAGGCGGCGGCCTCGAGTTCGGTGCGGGTGGCGGCGTCCATCTCCGGGACCATGCGTGTCTCCATCAGTCGGGGCGCCTGGGGCGCCGGTGCGGGAAGTCCACCCCACCTATCCCGCGGGGCAGCCCCCGCGCAAGGCACTTGGATCGGGCCCCTCGAAAGTGTTAAAGAACTCTTAATTAGATCACGCCGGAACGCCGGCCTTTCCGGATGGAAGGCGGCCTCAACGCGGCGGGCATTGGAGGGCCGGAACGACGGCCGAACCGATGGGGCGACGGGACTGCGCCCCAGCCGACCGAGAGACACCGGAATGATCATCGACATGCGCACCCGCCTGCCGCACGGCCACCTCGCCAACCACGGCGCCGACATGCACCACCACGCCCGCCAGCTGCGCAACTGCGCCGAGGCGCTGCGCGGCGCGCTCGACGCGCTGAAGGCGATCGACGTGCAGGGCTTCGTCCGCGCGGTCGAGACCGAGCGCCGCTGACCCTCAATAGCGCTCCGCCCGGTACAGTGCCGGGTCGGACAGGATGGGCTCCAGCGGCCGGGCCAGACGCCCGGCCCAGTGCGCGGCACCCGCCTCGTCGCCGATCAAGTCCTGCCGCACCTCCACCATGACGGTCGGCAGGCCCGCCGGCGTCGCGTGCGTCTCGATCGTGTGGCCGTGGCCGGTGCGGGCGGAATAGGGCTCGTTGTCGCCGACGCAGACGTCGCCCCCGGCCGCCAGCATCTCCATCAGCGGTACGGCGATCCTGGGGTCGCGGTTCCACAGGACCCCGACGTGCCAGGGCCGGTGGAAGCCGTTCATGACCGGCGTGCAGCTGTGGATCGACAGCACCGCCGGCGCCGTGCCGCGCGCCCGCAGCCCCGCTATGATCTCCGCGACAGTGGCGTGATAGGGGGCGTGGAACGTCTCGATCCGCGCCTGCCGCTGCGCCGGCGTCAGCCCGATGTTGCCGGGAACGGGGGTGCCGTCGCTCTCCTCCGGGATCAGGGTCGGGCTGGAGAGCGGCCGGTTCGGATCGATCACCAGCCGCGAGTATGTCGCCAGCACCGCCGGCGCGTCGAACCGCTCGGCCAGGTGGCGCGCCACGGCGGCGGCCCCGATGTCCCAGGCGATGTGCCGCTCCAGGTCCAGCCCCGTGACGCCCAGCGTGCCGAGCGCGCGCGGGAACCGCCTGCCGGCATGGTCCACCACCAGAAGCACGGGTGCGCGGCCTCGGCCGTTGACGACCTCCACGGCGGGCGGCTCGTCGGGGGCGATCAGGGGAGCGGGAAGGGGTGGTGGCGTCATGATGAGCGCACTTATACCAAATTGGTACGTCGCGCAGGGGGCCAAGTCGCGGTTAGATGCTGTCATTAACCTTGATCGGGTTGCCTTTGTAACGAATTCCGGTAATTTCGTTCCCAACGAAGAGACGCCAACCGGCCGTCAGACGCCGGACGCCCAGGAGAGAGCCGTCCCATGAAGCGCAAGGTCGCCGCCTTCCATCGCGAACGCCTGACCAAGATCGTCGCCACGCTGGGCCCCGCCTCCAGCTCGGCCGAGGTCATCCGCGAGCTGTTCCTGGCCGGCGCCGACGTGTTCCGGCTGAACTTCAGCCACGGCAAGCACGAGGATCATGGCGAACGCCTTGCCATTATCCGCGAGCTGGAGAAGGAGATGCGCCGGCCGGTCTGCGTCATGGCCGACCTGCAGGGCCCGAAGCTGCGCATCGGCACCTTCGCCGCCGGCCCGCTGGACGTGGAGCCTGGACACCGCCTCCGCCTGGACCTGTCGAAGGAGCCCGGCGACGCCAAGCGCGTCTGCCTGCCGCATCCCGAGATCTTCGCGGCGCTGAACGACGGCGACGATCTGCTGGTGGACGACGGCAAGGTGCGCCTGAGGGTGCTGCGCCACGGCAAGGATTTCGCCGACACCGAGGTGGTGGTCGGCTCCCGGCTGTCCGACCGCAAGGGCGTGAACGTGCCGAACACGGTGCTGCCGCTGTCGCCGCTGACGCCGAAGGACCGCGACGATCTGCGCTATGCCTTGGACATCGGGGTCGACTGGGTGGCGCTCTCCTTCGTGCAGCGGCCGGAGGACGTGGCCGAGGCGCGGCGCCTGATCGCCGGGCGCGCGGCGCTGCTGTCCAAGCTGGAGAAGCCCTCGGCCATCCAGCATCTGGACGAGATCGTCGAGATGTCCGACGGCATCATGGTCGCCCGCGGCGATCTGGGCGTTGAGATGCCGCCCGAGGACGTGCCCTCCATCCAGAAGCGCATCATCCGCGAGGCGCGGCTGGCCGGCAAGCCGGTGATCGTGGCGACGCAGATGCTGGAGAGCATGATCTCCGCGCCGACGCCGACCCGCGCCGAGGCCTCGGACGTCGCCACCGCCGTGTATGACGGGGCGGACGCGGTCATGCTCTCGGCCGAGACGGCGGCCGGCCAGTACCCGATCGAGGCGGTCTCCATCATGAACCGCATCGCCAAGCGCGTGGAGAGCGACCCGCTCTACCGCACCCTGATCGAGGCCGGCCACCCCGACCCCGAGAGCACCACGGCCGACGCCATCACCGCGGCCGCCAGCCAGGTGGCGCGCACCATCCAGGCCGCCTGCATCGTCACCTACACGACCTCGGGCTCCACCACCCTGCGCGCCGCGCGCGAGCGGCCGGGCGTGCCGATCCTCTGCCTGACCTCGAAGATGGAGACCGCGCGCCGCCTCTCCATGGCTTTCGGCGTCCACGCCGTGCACACGGCCGACGTCCACAGCTTCGCCGAGATGGTGCAGAAGGCGGTGCGCGTGTCGGCCGAGGACGGCATCGCCCAGGCCGGCCAGCGCATCGTCATCACCGCCGGCGTCCCCTTCGGCACGCCCGGCAACACCAACGTGCTGCGCATCGCCTGGGTCGAGGGCTGAGCAGGCGAGCCATGAAGCTCGACCTCGCCCGTCCCGTCGTCGAGGCCCGCCTCACCGCCTGGCAAGAGGCGGGGCTGATCGACGCGGAGACGGCCGGACGCATCCGCGCCTTCGAGCGGCGGGGCGCGCTGCCCTTCCTGCCGGCGACGCTGGTGGTGCTGGGCGCCTTCGCCATCGCGCTGGGGCTGGTCGCCATCGTCTCCGCCAACTGGGGCGAGATCCCGGTCTGGCTGAAGCTGGGGGTGCACATCGCCGCCAACCTGGCGCTTGGGGTCCTGTGCTGGCGCTGGTGGAGCACCGGCGGCGGCCGCTGGACCGAGGCCGGGCTGCTGGTGCTGTCCGCCTCCACCCTCGCCCTCATCGGCCATGTCGGGCAGAGCTTCCAGCTGCAGGGCGAGCTCAGCGGCGCCCTGGGCCTGTGGCTGCTGCTGGTGACGCCTTTCACCCTGTGGATGGCGCGGGCCGGCCTGCACCGGGCGCTCTGGACCCTGGGCTTGGCGATCTGGCTAGGCGCCCTGGCGGAGCAGCATTGGGACTGGCTGGAGGCGCACCGGCTGCTGGGATCAGGGCTGTTCCTGCTGCTGGCCGCGACATACGCGCTGCGCTTGGCGCCGCTGCATGAGCGCTGGCGCGAGCATTTCCACGGGCTGGGGCTGGCGCTGATCCTGGCGGCGCCGACCATCGCGCTGATCGGGCTGTTCGACGACATCTCCCGTGACGAGGCCGCCATCGCGGAAGCCATGGTGGCGGTGCCCGTGGGCACGCTCGCCATCCTCGCCGCCCATTTCGCCGGGCCGGCGGAGCGGCGCGACGGGAGCCGGGTCATGGGACTGCTGCTGGCCGCCTCGCCGCTGCTGACCTTCGTGCCGGTGCTGGCGGCGGGAAGCGGCCTCGCCACGGTGCTGACGGCCGCGCTGTTCGCCCTCTACTGGCTGCTGCTGGCGCGCGAGGCGCTGCGCACCGACCATCCCGCCCTGTACAACCTCGCCGTCGGGATGATCGCGCTGAGGGGATTCATCGTCTTCCTGCAGGCGGCTGGCGGGCTGCTTGCCACCGGCTTCGGGCTGATCCTGGGCGGGCTGGTGGTGATCGCGCTGGGGGCGGTGGCCCGGCGCTTCATGGTGCGCACCGGAGGGGACAAGCCATGAGGCGCGTCCTGGCCCTTGTCCTCCTGCTGCTGCCGACCCTGGTGCTGGCCGGCTGGATCGGTACGCTGGTCCTGGGCCGGTCGGGCGAGGGCATCCGCGTGGCGCTGGTCGGCGTCGATCCGCGCGACCTGCTGCGCGGGCACTATCTCGTCGCCCGCTTCGACCTGGCCGGGGACCAGTTGCGTGGGGAGCCCTGCGTCTGCCTGACGGAGAACGGCGCTGACCCGCTGCGCCCGAACGCCACGCCGCTGGACCGGTGCGAGGTCTCCGCCCAGTGCCGCTGGCCGCTGGCGGAGCCCGCCAAGCCCTTCCGCGTCTACATCCCCGCCGACCGCGCGCCCGACTATGAGCGGCTGCTGCGCGAGGAGAAGGCCACCTTTTCCGTCCTGGTGCGGCCGGGGGCGAGCGGCAAGGCGGCGATTTCCGACCTGCTGGTGGAGCTGCGGTAGGGAACGTTCACACCGCTCGTCCTACTCTCAACCGTCATCCCCGCGGAGGCGGGGACACAGGCATTCCGTTTGCACCGGATCATTCAGGAAGGAGCGCAACGCGTCCCCTTAGGCCTTTCTGACCACCGAGTAGCCGGCTCATTACCTGGGTCTCTGCCTCCGCGGGGATGACGGTTAGGGGGTGGGACAGCCGGCACATCCCATCGCCGCGCCCCCACTAGCCCAACCTCCCCCTGCACCCCATCTTAAGCGCATGGCAGAAGAGAGCACTCTGGGTGGCCGCCTTGCCCGCTATGCGCGGGTCGGCTCGGCCATGGGCGGGCTGGCGGCGCGGGTCGCCGGCGAGCGGTTCCTGGGCGTCAAGCTGGAGCGCGAGGCGCACGCGGCGGAGCTGCGGACGGCGCTGGGGGGCCTGAAGGGTCCGCTGATGAAGGTGGCGCAAATCCTGTCCACCATCCCCGACGCGCTGCCGCAGGAGTATGTCAACGAACTGGCGCAGCTGCAGGCGGACGCGCCGGCCATGGGCTGGCCCTTCGTCAAGCGCCGCATGGCGTCCGAACTGGGGCCGGACTGGCAGACCAAATTCCGGAGCTTCGAGAAGGAGGCCGCCAGCGCCGCCTCGCTGGGGCAGGTGCACCGCGCCGTCGGCCTGGACGGGCGCCATCTCGCCTGCAAGCTTCAGTATCCGGACATGCAGTCGGCGGTCGAGGCCGATTTGAAGCAGCTGTCGCTGATCTTCTCGATCTATGGCCGCTACGACAAGGCCGTCTCCACCCGGCAGGTCCACCAGGAGATCGCGGCGCGGCTGCGGGAGGAGCTGGACTACAAGCTCGAGGCCAAGCATATGGGCCTCTACCGCACCATGCTGGCGGACGAGCCCGGCGTGCACATCCCGGAGGTGGTGCCGTCCCTCTCCACCGCGCGGCTGCTGACCATGGGCTGGGTCGAAGGCGCCAAGATCCTGACCCTTCGGGATGCGGATGTGGAGACGCGCAACCAGGTCGCCATGAACATGTTCCGCGCCTGGTACGTGCCCTTCTACTGCTACGGCGTGATCCATGGCGACCCGCACCTGGGCAACTACACGATCCGGCCGGACCGGTCGGTGAACCTGCTGGATTTCGGCTGCGTCCGCGTCTTCCGCCCCAGCTTCGTCAAGGGCGTGATCGATTTGTACGAGGCGCTGCAGGCCAATGACGACGAGCGCGCGGTGGAGGCCTACCGCGCGTGGGGCTTCCAGAATGTCTCCAAGGAGATGGTGGAGGTGCTGAACCTCTGGGCCCGCTTCGTCTACGGGCCGATCCTGGAGGACCGGGTGCGCTCCATCCAGGAGACCAACAACAGCCAGTACGGGCGCGAGACGGCCGAGAAGGTCCATGCGGCCCTGCGGCAGGCCGGCGGGGTGGAGATTCCGCGCGAGTTCGTCTTCATGGACCGCGCGGCCATCGGCCTGGGCTCGGTCTTCCTGCACCTGAAGGCGGAGATCAACTGGTACCGGCTGTTCCACGACCTCGTCGGCAACTTCGACGTGGCCGCGCTGGAGAAGCGCCAGACCGCCGCGCTGAAGAAGCACGGCGTGCCGCTGCCCAAATAGGGAAGTCCTTGACCCGTCCCGGTTGATAGGATGCGCCCGATCCCTCAACGGGGCCGCCTGCGGGCGGCCGGGAGAGTGCAGTGCGCGCGTTCCTCAAGCTTCTCGGCGGCGTCCTGGCGGTGGCGCTGCTTCTCGTCGCCTGGATCGCGCTGACGCCGTTGCCGCTGCCGGAGAACCGCTTCACGACGCCCGGCTGGATCGGGCCGGTGCATGTGGTGGATGTCGAGTCCGGCACCGTATCGCGCGACCGGGTGCTGCGGATCGAGGGCGGGCGTATCGCGGAAATCCTGGACGCCGCCACCCTGGACCCGTCGGTGCGGCCGGAGGGGCCGCCGGGCGCCTATGTCCTGCCCGGCCTTTGGGACATGCACGCCATCCTGCTGCGCTATTCCCGCGCGCTGGACCACCCGGCGCACCTCGCCCATGGCGTCACGCGCCTGCGGAACATCCTGGACTGCCCGGCCGAGGGCGCGGTGAACCTCTACCCCTGCATGCACGACAAGCGCGCCTGGAACGAGGATGTCCGGGCGGGGCGCCTCGCCGGGCCGATCGTCATGGAGAGCGGCAGCTACCCGCTGAACGGTCCCGGCCGGCCGCATCCCGACATGCATCCGGTCTATAGCGCCGCCGATGCCGAGGGCGCCCGCGCGCTGGTCCGCCACCACATGGCCCGGCCCGGCCGCAGCGACCATCTCAAGAGCTACGACCGGCTGCCGCGCGACGCCTTTCTGGCCCTGGTGGAGGAGGCCCGCGCCCTCGGCAGCAGCGTCAGCGGCCATGTGCCCCACGCGGTGGCGGTGCTTGAGGCGGCGCGGGCCGGCATGAGGTCCATCGCCCATGGCCGGTCGCTGCCCGTCGCCTGCTCCGCCGAGGAGCCGCGCATCATCGAGCTGCGCCTGGCCCGGGCGCCCCAGGCCGAGTGGATGCGGGCGGCGCTGGACGGCCACGACCCAGCCCGCTGCGACGCCACCCTGCGCGAGCTGGCGGCGCTTGGCACCTATCTCTCGCCCACGCTGGTGACCCGCTGGAACGAGACCCGGGACGGGCTGGCGGCCCTCGGCACCGCTGGCGCCAAGTCCCTGACCCCGCCGCTCATCGCCCTGCTCTGGCAGGAGGACACGGCCGAACTGGACACCCGGACGGCGGAGGAGGAGGCGCTGTTCCGGCGCTTCTTCGAGGCGGCGGCGGACCGGGTGCGCGAGGCCGAGGCGGCCGGCGTGCCGCTGCTGCTGGGCACCGACACCTGGGAGCCTGGCGTGCTGCCGGGGGCCGGGATGCATTCGGAGATCGGGCTCTGGCGCGACGCCGGCCTGCCCCCGGCGGCCATCCTGCGCGCCATGACGCTGACCGCCGCGCGCTACCATGGGCTGGAGGCGACGCACGGCCGGGTCGCGCCGGGCCACGTCGCCGACCTGGTCTTCACGGCGGGGGACCCGTTGCGCGATCTCTCGGTGCTGGCGACGCCGGCCGCGGTGATGCAGGAGGGGCGCCTCTACGACCGCGCCGCGCTGGACGGGCTGCTGGCGCATGCGCGGGAGGTGGCGGGGAGCTGGCGGCTGAGCGTGCACATCCTGCGCGACTTCACCCGCAATCCCCGGGGATTCGGGAACTAGGCCCGGTTGCGCCCATCCTCGATCAGCACCGTCACCGGATAGCCCTGGTACTCCTCGGGCGCGCCGTGCTGCTCGGAGGTGACGCGCAGGAAGATGCGGCCCTCGCCAACGCCGACGCCCTCGATGGGCTTGCCGGCGTCGGTCAGCTCCTTGAAGAGCGCGCGGGCGGCGGCGGCCAGCGGGTGCGGGCCGTCGGGCGGGGTCTGGTCGGCGGACATCGGGGCTTCCATCAGCGGGTCAGGGCGATCTGGGTGGTGTTGGGGGCGAGGCGCCAGGTGGCGGTGCCGTCGGCGCCGATCCGGGGGGCTTCTCCGCCGGCCACGGGGGACAGCGACGCGCCGGCCTTCAGCAGGGATCCCACCGGTACGGCCACGTCGCGCGGCTTGTCCGAGAGGTTCACGCCCACCAGCGCCATCGCATCGCCGTCGCGCTTGGCCATGACCAGCGCGGTGTCGTCGGCCAGGAGCGGCAGGCGGGCGCCGCGCCACAGCGCCGGGTGCGCCTTGCGGGCTTCCAGATAGGCCCGGACCTTGGCGATCATGGCGGTGTCCAGCCCGTCCCAGGGCATGGGGATGCGCGCCTCGTCGGTGAAGCCGCGTTTGGCCTGACCGGCGAGGCCGGTCTCGGTGCCGTAGAACAGCACGGCCGGGCCGCTCAGCGCCGCCATCAGCCCGACCGCGGCCACTACCCGGTCCTTGTTGCCGGCCCAGGCGTTCAGCCGCGCCACGTCGTGATTGTCCAGGAAGTAGGAGGGGCGGCCCAGCCTTCCGTACAGCGCCTCCCCGCGCTGCAGCCATTCCTCCACCTGCACCAGCGATGCGCCGCGGCCGAAGGCCTCGGTGGCGGCCATTTGGAAGGGGAAGTCGAACAGGCTGTCGAACTGCGGCCCGATGCCCTCCACGGGGCGGTAGTACAGGGCGGTGTCGACCGCGTTCGCCTCCGGTCCCTCGTCGTCCTGCCACGCCTCGCCGATCAGGATGGCGTCGGGCTTGGCGGCCTTGATCTCGGCGTAGAGTTCCGCCCAGAAGGGATGGTCGACGCCGCGCACATAATCCAGCCGCAGCCCGTCCGCGCCCTCACCAACCAGCCAGTGCAGGGCCACGTCCTTCAGGAAGCGGCGGGTGTTCGAATCGTCGAAGTCCCAGTAGCGGAACTTGGCGCCCCAGCCCTCCCAAGTCTTCTCGGCCTTCTGTTTGGCGCCGGTCCGCTTGGGCTTGAGGCCCTGCGGGTCGCCGGCGGCCATGTCGTAGTTGCTGTGGGCGTGGTTCAGCGGCACGTCCAGGATCAGCTTGATCCCCTTGGCGTGCAGCGCGTCCCGCACCCGGCGGTACAGCGCCAGCGACTCCTCGGGCTTGCCGGGCACCGCGCGGACGTCGCCGATCCGGTAGTAGTTCAGCACGTCGTAGCCATGGTCGGTCTCGGCCTGGAAGATCGGCGACAGCCAGACCGCCGTCACCCCCAGCGACGCGATGTGGTCGACCTTCGAGAGCAGCCCCTGCAGGTCGCCGCCGGCATAGGCCTTGTGCACGTAGCCGCGCAGCCCCTCCGTGTCGTTGGCCTTGTTGCCGTTGGCGAAGTGCCCGACGAAGATGTGATAGACCGCCAGCGGGCCGGCCGCCGGCGGCGTCGGCGCCAGCGCGACGGCGGCGCGCGGCTGCCCGCCCTCGGCCAGCGCCAGGAACCGGGCGTCGGCCGCTCCCCTGACGGTGAGGCGCCCGGCGGTCGCCACCGCGTCCACCGGCTTGCCGTCCAGCAGCAGGGCAGGCTTCGCGCCCGCCCCCTCCAGCGTCACCACCCACTCGCCCGGCGCCGCGCCCGGCAGGACGGAGGCGATGCGCGGCTCGGCGAGCGCGGTGCCGGCCAGCAGCAGCGTGCCGAGGATGGAGGTGAGGCGCAGGGCGGATCGCATGGCAGCTCCGGGATCGGGAGGCCGCAGTGTCGGGCGCCTCTCCGGCATTGGTCAAGCGCCCAGGGCCGGGCGGCACCCCACAAGAGAAGGGGCCGGAACGAAAGGGGTGCCGGAACAGAGCCGGGCCTGCGCGGTTGTACGGGGCACAGCCCCTATGGACAGCCCTAGCGGAGGAACTCCAACCATGCGCTTCAAGACTCTGCTGCTGTCGGCGGTGGCCGCGGTCAGCCTGGCGGGCGTCGCCGCCGCCCAGGAGACGCCCACTTCCGGCACCACCTCCACCAGCCGGACCACCAGCGCCGGTCCCGAGACGGGCGGCACTGAGCTGCAGAACAACGCCCAGAGCCCGACCGGCAGCGACACGAGCGGCGCTCCCGGCGCCGCCGTCGGCACGCCGAAGAGCGGCATGACGGTCGAGCCGACCACCGCGCAGACCGTGCCGCAGACCCGCGTCGACACCGACACCGGCCTCACCGCCGGCGGCACGACCGCGGGCGGCACCGCCGCGACCGGCACGGCCAGCACGGGCACCACCGACACCGGCACGGCCACGGCCGACCAGTCGGCGACGACCAATTCGGACACCTCGGGCACCAACAGCCGGCCGCTGCCGAACAGCACCGACACCACCGGCTCCTCGACGGCGACCACCGGTTCGGCCGGTTCGGCTTCGACCGGCTCCACCACCTCGAGCGGCACGTCCGACACCAGCGTCGGCACCGCCACGACGACCGGCACCGGCTCGACCGCTTCGTCCGGGATGGGCTCGTCCAGCACGGGCTCGTCCAGCACGGGCTCGTCCAGCACGGGTTCGTCGGACACCGCCTCGACCGGCTCGGCCTCGACCGGTTCGTCGGGCTCCTCGACGGGCAGCATCGCCACCACCGGCGGCGCCACCAACTGGAGCGGCGTCGAGAAGGACACCGCGACGGCCGGCAGCGGCGCCTCGGGCGACACGGCCTCCGGCGACACCGCGACGAGCGACAGCCCGTCGGGCACCACCACGGGCACGAGCGGCACCAGCGGCTCGCTCTCCTCGGGCGGCACGACTTCCAGCACCGCTACCGACAGCGCCAGCCCGACCGCCACCAGCGGCACGGCCTCGACCGGTCCCGAGACCGGCGGCATGGAGCTGCAGAACGACCGCGCCAGCGCGACCGGCAGCTCGGTGGGCGAGACCTCGACGAGCAGCACCTCGTCCACCGGCACGGCGGCGACCGGTACCGCGACCACCGGCACCGCGGCCACGGGCACGGCGTCGGACAACCGGACCAATCCCAGCAGCGCCGTGGACACCCCGACGGGCGTCTCCAGCAACATCACCTCCGGCACCCCGGCGACCAGCGCCGGCTCCGACGTCCAGGGGCGCACCGGCACCTCCTCGCGCCCCGAGGACCAGCTGCCGCGCAAGGATCTGGGCAAGACCACCACGGACACGGGTGCCGCCGGCGCCGCGACCGCGACCGGTGCGCCCGAGGCCACCAAGGGCGGCCCGGCCGGCTCCTATGAGGCGACCGGAACCGGCGCCGGCTCCACCCTCTCCGGCACCGACTCGCTGCAGGGCACCGGCAGCACCGGCACCGGCACCAGCGTCGGCGGCGCCGCCGGCGGTTCGGGCGGCGGCTCGGGCGGTGGTGGCGGTTCCGGCGGCGGCGGCTCCGGTGGGGGCGGTGGCGGCGGTGGCGGTGGCGGCGGGTTCTGATCCGCCCCGCATCCCGGCACACAGGACTTGAGGCGGCGGGCCGTCCCGGAAGGGGCGGCCCGCATGCTTTTTACGCAGGCGCGCATCTTCGATGCCGCTTATGCGTCCCCGTCTTCACAATGATTTCCCGATCGGGCAGAGTACCTAACCAAATCAATCGCCTGCCAAATGGGCGACTACGGAGGAAGGGGGTCGAGCCGGGATGAGAATCGCCATACCCAAGGAGCGCCGTCCGCATGAGTTGCGGGTCGCGGCCTCACCGGAAACGGTCAAGAAATTCAAGGCGCTCGGACTGGACGTGGTGGTGGAGACCGGGGCCGGCGTCGGCAGCGCCGTCACCGACGACGCCTTCGCCGCCGCCGGCGCCACCATCGCTCCCGACGCGGCCAGCGCGCTGCGCGACGCCGACATCGTGCTGAAGGTGCAGCGCCCGCTGACCGCGGCCGAGGGCGGGCCGGACGAGCTGGGCATGATGAAGCGTGGCGCCATGCTGGCGGCGATCCTGTCGCCCTACAGCGATCCCGCCCAGCTGCAGGCCTACGCCGCCGCCGGCATCGACGCCTTCGCCATGGAGTTCATGCCGCGCATCACCCGCGCCCAGAGCATGGACGTGCTGTCCTCTCAGTCCAACCTGGCCGGCTACAAGGCCGTGCTGGACGCGGCCGCCGTGTTCGGCCGCGCCTTCCCGATGATGATGACGGCGGCCGGTACCGTGCCGCCCGCCCGCGCCTTCATCATGGGCGTGGGCGTGGCCGGCCTGCAGGCCATCGCCACAGCCCGGCGCCTGGGCGCCATCGTCTCGGCCACCGACGTGCGCCCGGCCACCAAGGAGCAGGTGCAGTCGCTGGGCGCCACCTTCGTCGCGGTCGAGGACGAGGAGTTCAAGCAGGCCCAGACGGCCGGCGGCTATGCCAAGGAGATGAGCCCGGAATACCGGGCCAAGCAGGCGCAGCTGATCGCCGATACGATCAAAAAGCAGGACATCGTCATCACCACCGCGCTCATCCCCGGCCGCAAGGCGCCGGTGCTGGTCACGGCGGAGATGGTGCGCAGCATGAAGCCCGGCGCCGTCATCGTCGATCTGGCGGTGGAGCAGGGCGGCAATGTCGAGGGCTCGCGCCCCGGCGAGGTGGTGGATGTGGGCGGCGTGAAGATCGTCGGCCACTACAATGTGCCGAGCCGGATCGCGGTGGACGCCTCGGCGCTCTACGCCAAGAACCTGCTGAACTTCCTGACGCCGCTGATCGACAAGGAGACCCAGGGGCTCAAGCTCGACTGGAACGACGAGATCATCAAGGGCACGGCGCTGACCCGCGGCGGCCAGGTGGTGCATCCGGCCTTCGCGACGGCGGCTCCGGCCGCCCCGGCGGCGGCGGTCACCCCCACCGCCGTGGCCGACGTCGTGCCCGCCCCGGCGCCGGCCGCCCCGGAGGAACCGTCCGCGGCCGCCGCGCCGGTGGAAGGGGAGGCCGCGGCCAAGAAGCCGCGCGCCAAGAAGGTGACGGTCAACCCGACGCCCGACACGCCGCCCGAGAACGGCGAAGCCACCAAGAACGCGGGGGAGTGAGAAGATGGATCCGCAAACCCACGCCAAGGACGCGGCCGACCTGGCCAATTCGGCCAAGGATCTGGCCGCCCAGGCCGCCGACCTCGCCAACCAGGCGACGCAGCTGGCGGTGCAGAGCAACGCCGAGGGGCTGCCCTTCATCGTCACCGGCCTGACGATCTTCGTCCTGGCCTGCTTCGTCGGCTACTACGTGGTCTGGCGCGTGACGCCGGCCCTGCACTCGCCGCTGATGGCGGTCACCAACGCGGTGTCGTCGGTCATCATCGTCGGCGCGCTGATCGCCACCGGCTCGGGCGACTTCGACTTCTCCTCCGTGATGGGCTTCCTCGCGGTGGTGCTGGCGGCCGTCAACATCTTCGGCGGCTTCATCGTCACTCAGCGCATGCTGTCCATGTTCAAGAAGAAGGCGGCCCCGGCCGCCGCGAAGCACTGAGGGGGGCCGCAGCATGGCAACGTTCGCGGCTCTCGCCTACCTCGCGGCAGGCGTCTGCTTCATCCTCGCGCTGAAGGGGCTCTCCAGCCCCGAGACGGCGCGGTCGGGCAACAATTTCGGCATCGCCGGCATGGCCATCGCCATCGCCACGACGCTGCTGGTCATCCCGCAGATGAGCGGGCTGGACTGGACGCTGATCCTGGCCGGCCTCGCGGTCGGCGGCGCGATCGGCACCTACATCGCGCGCAAGATCCAGATGACCGAGCTGCCCCAATTGGTCGCCGCCTTCCACAGCCTGGTCGGCCTGGCGGCGGTGTTCGTGGCGGCGGCGGCCTATTACGCGCCGGAGAAGTACGGCATCGGCGCGCGGGGCGACATCCACATCGGCTCGATCATCGAGATGAGCCTGGGCGTCGCCATCGGCGCCATCACCTTCACCGGCTCGCTGGTGGCCTTCGCCAAGCTGCAGGGGCTGGTCTCGGGCAAGCCGCTGGTCTTCCCGATGCAGCACATGCTGAACGCCGCCCTGGGCGTACTGGTGCTGGTGCTGCTGGTGCTGCTCTGCACGACCCAGTCCGACTTCGTCTTCTGGATGATCGTGCTGGTCTCGCTGGCGCTGGGCTTCCTGCTGATCCTGCCGATCGGCGGCGCCGACATGCCGGTGGTCGTGTCCATGCTGAACAGCTATTCCGGCTGGGCGGCGGCGGGCATCGGCTTCACCCTGCAGAACCCGCTGCTGATCATCACCGGCGCGCTGGTCGGCGCCTCGGGCGCGATCCTGTCCTACGTCATGTGCAAGGGCATGAACCGCTCGATCTTCAACGTGATCCTGGGCGGCTTCGGCGGCGATGCCGGGGCGGGAGCGGCCGCCGGCGGGGCAGCGGTCGACCGCAGCTTCAAGGCGGGCTCGGCCGACGACGCGGCCTTCATCATGAAGAACGCGTCCAAGGTCATCGTCGTGCCCGGCTACGGCATGGCGGTGGCCCAGGCCCAGCACGCGCTGCGCGAGATGGCCGACATGCTGAAGGCGGAAGGGGTGGAGGTGAAGTACGCCATCCACCCGGTCGCCGGCCGCATGCCCGGCCACATGAACGTGCTGCTGGCCGAGGCCAACGTGCCCTATGACGAGGTGTTCGAGCTGGACGAGATCAACCGCGATTTCGGCCAGGCGGACGTCGCCTACGTCATCGGCGCCAACGACGTGACCAACCCCGCGGCCAAGACGGACCCGGCCTCGCCCATCTACGGCATGCCGATCCTGGACGTGGAGAAGGCCAAGACCGTGCTGTTCATCAAGCGCTCGATGGGTGCCGGCTACGCCGGCGTGGAGAACGAGCTGTTCTTCCGCCCCAACACCATGATGCTGCTCGGCGACGCCAAGAAGGTCACCGAGGAGGTGGTGAAGGCGCTGTCCGGCGGCGGCCACTGAAGCTCGTTCCGGAAGCGCAATGAGCGAGGGCCGGCGGAGCGATCCGCCGGCCCTTATCATTTGCCGGGAGAGCCTATGGACGCCCAGGAGTATTCCCCCTCTCCCAGGGGGAGAGGGTAGGGGTGAGGGGGTAAGAGGGTCGGGGAAAGGCGCTTCATCGACGTTTGCCCCTGCTCCGCATTCCCGTACCCCCTCTCCCTGTCCCTCTCCCCCTGGGAGAGGGGACCGAGAACCAGGCCGGTGCATGCTGGTGGTGTCGTCTTTCCTGGAGCCGTCTCCGGCACCATATGAAAGGCATGCCCCGCCTGTCCCCGCTGCCCCCTGAAATGCCGCTTCCCCGTGCCAGGGCCCCGACCGGCCGCAGCCTGGGCCCGTGCCCCCTGTGCGGGCGGGAGATGATCGCCGGGCCCAGCGTGGAGGAGCACCATCTGGTGCCGCGCTCGGAGGGCGGGAAGGCGACCACGGCCATGCACCGGGTCTGCCACCGCAAGATCCACGCGGAGATCGGCGAGCGCGAGCTGGCCCAGCGCTACAACACGCCCGAGGCGCTGCGGGAGCACCCGGAGATCGCCTCTTTCGTCCGCTGGGTCGCCCGCAAGCCCCCGGAATTCAGCACGGCCACGTTCAAGCGGAAGCGGTGAGGGGGAAGGTTGGGGGAGGGCCATGCCGCCATCCCATCCACAACCCGTCATCCCCGCGGAGGCGGGGACCCAGGGTTTCCATTCTCTCCGGAGCGTCGAAGAGGGGCGGCAAGGGTGCCCTTCGCACCTGCTCACCCGCCGGATAGCACGCTCATCACCTGGGCCCCCGCCTCCGCGGGGATGACGGTGATGGGGATGGGACGGCACAGGCCGTAGGTCGCATGAAGGCGGAGCCGCAATGCGACATCCCTGGCCGGAGTAACGCCGCATTACGGCTCCGCCCCTGTGGGGCCTGCGACGCCACCCGCAGCAACGACGAAAAGCCGTCCGGCGCCAGGCCGGACGGCTTATCCCGTGCGTCAATCGATGAGCTGAGAGACGCTACTCGTGAGAGGGAAGGCTTAGTAGCCCTCACGCTCCAGACGCTTGCGCAGCAGCTTGCGGGCGCGGCGCACTGCCTCGGCCTTCTCGCGGGCGCGCTTCTCCGAGGGCTTCTCGTAGTTGCGGCGGAGCTTCATCTCACGGAAAATGCCCTCGCGCTGCATCTTCTTCTTCAGCGCGCGAAGGGCCTGATCGACATTGTTGTCACGGACGAGGACTTGCACGGGTCGTCACCACTCCCAGCTGTGCCACTAAGGCAAATACGAAAGGCGAGCCGGCGCGCACGGTCGCGCGGCCGCCCGAACGGAGGAGCGGTGTATAGCAAAGCCGGCCGGGCTTGTGAACCCCCAACCGGACTCACCGTCGGATGCCCCGGCCACAGACCTTCCGGAGGGGGTGGCGGATGGACCCCGGGCGTGGCATCTATCCCAGCATAATCAACGATCCGCCTGTCAACGAGGGGGGCAGCCATGGCCATCCTGAAGATCGCCCGCATGGGCCACCCGGTGCTGCGCCGCCGCGCGCAGGAGGTGGATCTGCCCATCCCCGGCTACATCCGCCAGCTGACGACGGACATGATCGAGACCATGGTCGACGCCTCGGGCGTGGGGCTGGCGGCGCCGCAGGTCCATATCGGCTCGCGCATCATCGTTTTCCGGGTGCCGGCGGACCGCAGCTCGGGTGCGGCGGGCGACCAGCCGGCCGAGGCCCAGGCGCTGATCAACCCGGTGGTGGAGCCGCTGTCCGACGAGCTGGCCTTCGGCTGGGAGGGCTGCCTCTCCATCCCCGGCCTGCGCGGCATGGTGCCGCGCCATACCCACATCCGCTACAGCGGCCTGGCGCCGGATGGCACAAGGATCGAGCGGGAGGCGACCGGCTTCCATGCCCGGGTGATCCAGCACGAGATGGACCATCTGGACGGCATCCTCTATCTCGACCGCATGCCGGACATGCGCCTCCTGACCTTCCAGGAGGAGATGAAGTATTTCGGACCGGACAGCCTGCCGAAGAACTGATCTCGTGAACCGATCCCGGGCCGGCCTGTTGAAAACCGGACCGACCGAACGAACTGGCTCCGGAAGGAGAAGCGCCATGCCGACCAAGGTTCCCACCCCCGGCCCCGCCACGGTCTCCTCGGCCGACGAGTCGCTGCCGGGCGACGTCAGCCCGGAGGTCATGGCCGCCGCCCCGCTGCTGGAGGCGGGGGTGGAGCATGACGACGAGCCCGCCGGCGCCGCGCGGTCCACCGGCGACGCCTTCGAGGAGGTCCCGCTCGACGCGCTGACCGAGCTGCGCGACCGGCTGCTGCTGGCGGCCCTGCCCAACGTCGCCTTCGACGGCTGGACCTTGGCGGCCCTGCGCCAGGGAGCGGAAACTGAGGGGCTGAGCGCTGCGGAGGCCGCCGCGGCCTTCCCCGGTGGCGTGTCCGAGCTGGTGGAGCATTTCAGCGCCTGGGCCGACCGGCAGATGCTGGCGCGCCTCGCCAAGGCGGACTTGGCATCGATGAAGGTGCGCGACCGGATCACGCTCGCCGTGCGCAGCCGCATGGAGGCGCTGGCGCCCCATGTCGAGGCGGTGCGCCGCAGCGTCGCCTATCTGGCCCTGCCGCAGAACGCCGCGCTGGGCACCCGCATCCTCTACCGCACGGTCGACGCCATGTGGTACGCGGCCGGCGACACCTCGACCGACTATAATTTCTACACCAAGCGCCTGCTGCTGGCCGGCGTGCAGTCCTCGACCATCCTCTACTGGGTCAACGACCGGTCGGAGGGGCACCGCGACACTTGGCACTTCCTGGACCGGCGCATCGCCGACGTGATGCGGATCGGCAAGGGCATCGGCCAGCTGAAGGATCTGCTGCCCTTCGGCGCGGGCATGCTGTCGCGCATGCCGTCGCCGGGCCGCTTCGCGCGCCATTTCGGCCGCGGCGGCACGCGCTGAGCCGTGGCCGACGGCAGCCCGCCCCCGCCGGGACGGCCCTGGCACCATACGGAGAAGGGCTTCCGCAACCCGCCTGATAGCCCGACCCGCCCTGCGGGCAGCTTCTGGCCCATGGCGCGCTTCCTCTGGGGCCGGCGCCGCGACCGGCGGGTGCCGGTGCCCCCGCCCGGCCATGTGCTGCCGGAGGAGCGGGCGCTGGCCGGCTTCCACGCGCTCGGTGGCCGCGACGGCGTCACCTGGCTGGGCCATGTCGCCTTCCTGATCCGGCTGGGCGGTCTGACCGTCCTGACCGATCCGTATTTGGGCGACTGGGCCGGCCCCTGGCCGGGAGCGGGGCCGAAGCGCTACGTGCCGCCGGGCATCCGCGCCGCGAACCTGCCGCCTGTCGACGTGCTGCTGCTGAGCCACAACCACTACGACCATCTCTGCGTGCCGACCCTGAAGGCGCTGGCCGGCAAGGACCGGATGCGGGTGTTGGTGCCGCTGGGGCTGGGGCCGATGCTGAGCCGGCTCGGTTATGGGAATGTGACGGAGCTGGACTGGCACCGGCGGGCGGAGATCGGGCCGCTGACCGTGACGGCCACACCGGCCATTCACGCCTCTTCCCGCACTGGCTTCGATTTCTGCCGCACCCTCTGGTGCTCCTACCGGCTGGAGGCAGGCGGGCGGAGCGTCCATTTCGGCGGGGACAGCGGCTACGGACCGGTCTACCGGGAGATCGGCCGGGCCTACGGGCCGGTGGATCTGGCGCTGGTCGGCATCGGCGCCTATGAGCCGCGCGCCCTGATGCGGCCCGTCCACACCAACCCGGAGGAGGCGGTCGCCATCGCCCGCGACCTGGGCGCTTCCAAGGTCGCCGGCATGCATTGGGGCACGGTGATCCTGACGGAGGAGGACCCCTGGGAGCCCCCGATCCGCTTCCACGCCGCCGCGGCCGCGGCCGGCTATGCGGCGGACGACGCCTGGGTCATGGCCATCGGCGAGACCCGCGCCCTGTAGGTCGGGAGAAGCGGAGCGAATCCCGACGGACGTGGGATGAGAGCCGTCGGGATGCGCCGGCGGCTTCTCCCGACCTAGGCGCCCGCCTTCACCTCGGCGATGACCTGCTTGAGGAGCGGGATGCGGTCATTGCCGAAGATTCGCTGCCTGCCGCCGACCACCCAGCTGGGAATGCCGAACACGCCGGCCTTCACGGCCGCCTCGATGGTGGCCTGATGGATGGCCTCGGTCTCCGGGTCGTCCAGCATGGGGCGGAACAGGTCGGGCTCGATCCCGGCCGTGTCGTTGGCGATCTCAACCGCGAGGCTGTCGTCGGCCGGCGAGCGGTTGTCGACGAAGATGGCCTTCATCAGCGCCCGGGCGAAGACCTGGCCGGCATCGAAGCGCCGCGCGGCGACGCAGGCCAGCGCCAAGCGCTTGGGATCGGGCACCTCGACCTTGTCGATCGGGTTGAAGGGCACACCGTAGAGCTTGGCCCAGCGCAGCAGATCCTCCCGCCTGTAGTCCGGCTGCAGTGCGCCCGAGGCCTTCTGCGCGGCGGTGAAGTCATAGCCTGCGGCGGAAATCAGCGGCCGCCCGGCGACCGGATGCCACTCCACCCGGCAGCCCGTCTCGATCTGCAGCTGCAGCATCTGGGTCGAGGCCAGATAGGCGTAGCCGCTGCTGGGGCTGAAGTAGAAATCGACGGTGACGGGCGCCGGCATGATGCTCTCCGCTGGACGGGGACAGGCGCCAAGCCTTGCCAGCCCCGGGCGGCGAAGGCAAGTCCCGGACTGTCCCACACCGGCCGCGATGCCAAAGGGTTGCATCCGGCCGCGCCTATGGGCAGAGTGCGCCACTGACCGCTCCGGGCATGTGGGCCTGTAGCTCAACGGTTAGAGCCGGCCGCTCATAACGGTCTGGTTGCAGGTTCGAATCCTGCCGGGCCCACCATCCCGTTCCGCGATCAGAATACCCCCGCCTCCAGTCCCGCCGCCATCAGCATGCCCAGTTCCTCGGCCTTCGCGAGGAACCCCTCGTCCCACGTCCCGCGCAGCACCAGCGGCTCCTGCACCTGGCGCCAGCGCAGGCCGGTGAGGATGGTGTCGAGCGCGCGGCGGGTGCCGGTGCCGTCGTGGCCGGCGCGGATGTAGAGGGCGCAAGGGGTGCCCTGGGTGCGCTCCAGGCAGGGATAGTAGCTGCGGTCCAGGAAATCCTTCAGCACGCCGCTCATGTAGCCGAGATTCTCGGTGGTGCCGAGGATGATGCCTTGCGCCGCCAGCACATCGTCGGGGCCGGCCTGCATCGGGTCCAGCGCCACCGCCTCCACGCCCCCGATTTCAGGATGCCGGGCGCCGCGCAGCACCGCCTCGCGCAGCGCCAGGGTGTTGGGCGAGGGGGCGTTCGCGACGATCAGCAGGCGCTTGGGCATCGTAGGCTGGACCAACCGGATCTCCGGGCCATCGTCCTGGGGGATCTCCGCCGGGAGCCATGCCGGAAGGATGATTGACGGTAGATATTCTTTCCTATGAATTCCCTTAGAACGAAGGGTGCGGCAATTCTTCCGCCTCGACATTACCAGGAAACCGCCGTGCCGACGATCACCGGAACCTTCCAGGACGACACGATCGTCGGCACCGCGGGCGACGACATCATCCAGATGCGCAGCGGCGAGGACGATATCGACGGCGCCGCCGGCACGGACCGGGTCATCTTCCCCGGCGCCTACGCCAACTACGACATCAGGACGCTTGCCGGCGTGACCTGGGTCAACGGCAAGGTGCCGGGCCTGTACGAGTTCACCGCCCGGCTGCGGAACGTGGAGCAGCTCGAGTTCTCCGACCGGCTCCTGGTGATGTCGCCTGCCTCCGCCGACGCGGTCATCATGGGCACGCTCCGGGAAGACACGCTGGTGGGGACCGGCGGTAACGACGTCTTCGACGGCAGGGGCTGGCACGACGTGATCGACGGCGGCCCTGGCCTCGACACCGCATTGTTCTTCCATCGTCGGGCCGAGTTCACCGTCGTGACGGCCGCCGGCATCACCCGCGTCTTCCCCAGCATCACGGCGGGGGAGTACGCTTTCAGCACCGTCACCCTGAGAAACGTGGAGCGCCTGCGCTTCTACGACCAGGAGATCGCGGTACCGACGGCGGGGCCGGTGCCGATCTCGGGAGCGACCGCCTATTCCTACGATTCCCTCGTCGGCACCGACGGGGACGATCTCTTCGACGGGAAGGGCGGTTCGGACACGATCGATGGCGGACCCGGAACCGACACGGCGGTCTTTTTCGGGCGGCAGGGCCAGTATTCCATCACCACCGTCGCCGGAGTGACGCGGGTGGTGTCCTTTCTGGCACCGGAGGACGTCTCGGCGATCCTGCGAAATGTCGAGGTGCTGCAGTTCAGCGACTCCACACGGCCGCTGACGACCTCGTCGATCGTGCCGATCACCGGGACGATCGACGGCAATCTGCTCATCGGTACGGCCGGCGACGACCTGTTCCAGGGCAATGGCGGCGACGACACGATCCTCGGCGGGCTAGGCAGCGACAGCGCCATCGTGTTCCAGCCCGCCAGCAGCTACACGATCAGCAGCATCGCGGGCATCACTCGGCTGTCACAACGGTTCGAGACCATCATCCTGCATGGCGTCGAGACGGTGCAGTTCACGACCGGGCCGGTCAGCCTTCCCACGACCTCGCTGACGCCCTTCATCGGCACGGTGGGCTCAGGTGCTCCGATCTACGGCTCGGTCGGCGACGACGTGATCGATCCGCAGCGGGGGATCCGCTACATCGACGGCGGCGAGGGGAACGACACGCTGGCGCTGTTCACGACCAGTTCGAACTTCAGCATTGTGACGCTCGCCGGCATCACCTACCTCAGCAGCAATAATGAGCTAGGCAACCCCTATGCGATCGGCACCGGGCTTACGGTGGAGCGGGTCGAGACGGTGGGCTTCCTGGACCGAACGCTCCAGCTGCCGACCGCCACACGGACAGCAATCCGCGGCGGCACGACGTCCGACCCCCTGGTCGGGACCGCCGGTGACGACATCTTCGAGACGAATGTCGTCAATCTCGTCCAGGGCGGCGAGGGGAACGACACGATCGTCTATTTCGCGCCGCGCGCCAACTACGACATCCGGACCTTGTCCGGCGTCACCCGGATCGCGGCGTTCGGGCACAGCGCCCGCTATTCGAACAACCCCGTTCTCGAAGGAGTCGAGCGCATCCTCTTCACGGACGCGGAGGTCACGCTGCAACCGACATCGCGTCCCCTGATCCGATCGGTCTCCGGCGTGCTCGACAGGATAGGAACGGGCGGTGACGACCTTTTCCTGGGCAGCGGCTTCGGACGCTTCGATGGAGGCGCGGGCCGCGACACCGTCCTGCGCTTCGAGAACAGCACAGGTTACAGGGTCGAGACCATCGCGGGCATTACGCGGATCATCAGGTCGGAGAACTACCCGTTCGGTAACTTCAGCATCTATTCCAACGTCGAGGAGGTCCAGTTCCTGGACAGGACCATTGCTCTCGACGCACCAGCGGTCACGCTCCTCACCGCCCCCTTCGGCTCCATCCGGATCAATGGAACGACCGGCTCGGACCTGTTCCTGCCGACCTCCTTCGTCACGCTCTTCGGCGGCGCCGGCCTGGACACGGCTGTCGTCTTCGCCGACAGCAAGGACTTCACCTTCGAGCGAACCGCGACCGGCGTGGCGATGACCGGTACGCCGGGGACCAGCTACCTGTCCTTCACGACCGTCGCCATGGAGAGTGTCGAGCGCGTCCGCTTCCTGGATCGCGAGCTGGTGCTCCAGACCTATGCCAACGACCTGTTCCTGCTGCGCACCGTCAACGGGCTGGTGGGCTGGAGCCAGCCCGACGGCGCCGGCGGCTTCACTTCCTTCGGCGCCCCCGCGGGGCTCGACCTCGCGTCACTTACCGTGCGCGGCATCGGCGACTTCGACGGCGACGGACGCGGCGACCTGCTGCTGGGCCGGCCGGGCGGCCCCGACCTGGTCTGGGCCCTGACCGGCGGACCCTCGGCCCTGTCGGCGGTAGCCGGCTATAGTGGACAGCGGGTGGCCGCCAGCGGGGACTTCATCGGCTCGACCGCCACCGACATTCTGCTGACCGACGGGGCGGGTGCCTTCTCATTCGTCGATGTCGCCGCGGGCACCACGCGGCCCTTTCTGACCCTGGCGCCGGGCTTCGCCCTGGTGGGGGTCGGAAACCTGGACGGGACGGGGAAGGACGACGTGCTGTTCCAGAACACAGCGACCGGCGCCCTGCTCTACTGGAACGGCGAGGCCTTCCGGAACTCCCTGACCTTGGCCCCGGCAAGCGGCTGGCAGGTGGAGAGGATCGGCAACTTCGTCGGCAGCGCCACGGACGACATCCTGCTTTTCAACACCAAATCCCGCGTCCTGCTGTTCTGGGACGCCACGCGGGGGACCGCTGGCTTCCAGGACTTCATCACCCTACCGGAGAACTACCTTGTGGCCGGCGCCGCCGATTTCGATGGCGACGGGCGCGACGACGTGCTGTTCCGCAGCAACGACGGCGCGTCCTCGGTCTATTGGAGCGGCACCGGCTTCGTCGATGTCGGGGGCGTGCTGGCCTCGGCCACCCTGGTAGGCGTGGGCGACTTCGGCTAGCGCCCGCGCCGGGTCAGGTTGATCGCCTCGTCGAGGGCGGAGAGGAAGCGGGACTTATCCTGCTTGCTCATCGGCGCGTTGCCGCCCTGGACCACGCCCATGTCGCGCAAATCGCGCATCAGCGTGCGCATCGCCATGGCCTGGCCGATGCTGGCCGTGGTGAAGGGCCGGCCGGAGGGGCCGATGACCTTGGCGCCGTTCTTCAGGCAGCGGTCGGCCAGGGGGATGTCGGCGGTCACCACGATGTCGCCCTTGGCCGCGCGCTCGGCGATCCAGTCGTCGGCGGCGTCGAAGCTGTCAGAGACGACGACCAGCTGCACCCGCCCGCCGGGCGGCACGCGCAGCGGCCCGTTGGCGACCAGGAAGACCTGAAGCTGGTAGCGATCGGCCACCCGGAAGATCTCGTCCTTGACCGGGCAGGCGTCGGCGTCCACGTAGATGTCGAGCATACCTCCCAATACCACCCGGCCCCGCGTTGCGGAAGCACCCAAGGGTAGGGTAGAACACCACCGCCGCTGGGACCCCGGGTTCCGGCGCCCAGACCGTTTTTTCCAGCCGCCGGAGCGATACGACCCATGGCTCACCAGTACATCTACGTCATGAAGGGCCTGACCAAGGTCTATCCGGGCGGCCGCAAGGTGTTCGAGAACATCTGGCTCAGCTTCTACCCCGGCGCCAAGATCGGCGTGCTGGGCGTGAACGGCGCCGGTAAGTCGACGCTGCTGAAGATCATGGCCGGCATCGACAAGGACTTCTCCGGCGAGGCCTGGGCCGCGAACGGCGTGAAGGTCGGCTACCTGGCGCAGGAGCCGGAGCTGGACGCCTCCAAGACTGTCGGCGAGAACGTCATGGACGCGCTGGCCGAGACCAAGGCGCTGGTCGACCGCTTCAACGAGGTGTCCAACCTCATGGCGGACCCGGACGCCGACTTCGACGCGCTGATGGCCGAGCAGGCCGACCTGCAGGAGAAGATCGACGCCGCCGACGCCTGGGAGCTGGAGCGCACGGTCGAGATCGCCATGGACGCGCTGCGCTGCCCGCCGGCCGACGCCGACGTGACCAAGCTGTCCGGCGGCGAGAAGCGCCGCGTGGCGCTGTGCAAGCTGCTGCTGTCCAAGCCGGACATGCTGCTGCTGGACGAGCCGACCAACCATCTGGACGCCGAGAGCGTCGCCTGGCTGCAGCGCTTCCTGGCCGACTATGCCGGCACTGTCGTGATGGTCACCCACGACCGCTACTTCCTGGACAACGTCACCGGCTGGATCCTGGAGCTGGACCGCGGCCAGGGCTTCCCCTACGAGGGCAACTACACCAGCTGGCTGGAGCAGAAGCAGAAGCGCCTGGAGCAGGAAGGCAAGCAGGAGCAGTCGCGCCAGAAGCAGCTGGCGTCGGAGCTGGAGTGGGTGCGGCAGAGCCCGCGCGCCCGCCAGGCCAAGTCCAAGGCCCGCATCCAGGCCTATGAGGAGTTGCTGGCGCAGCAGGGCCGCGAGCAGGTCTCGGAGGCCCAGATCGTCATCCCCGTGCCGCCGCGGCTGGGCAACCTGGTCATCCAGGCCGAGCAGCTGAAGAAGGGCTTCGGCGACAAGCTGCTGATCGACGGGCTGGAGTTCAACCTGCCGCCGGGCGGCATCGTCGGCGTCATCGGCCCGAACGGCGCCGGCAAGACCACGCTGTTCCGCATGATCACCGGACAGGACAAGCCCGACGCCGGCCATTTCCGCGTCGGCGAGACGGTGGTGCTGGGCTATGTCGACCAGAGCCGCGACAGCCTGGCCGCCAACAAGACCGTCTGGGAGGAGATATCCAACGGGCTGGACGTGATCGAGCTGGGCAAGAAGTCCATGCCGAGCCGCGCCTATGTCTCGGCCTTCAACTTCCGCGGCGGCGACCAGCAGAAGAAGGTCGGCCAGCTCTCGGGCGGCGAGCGCAACCGCGTGCACCTCGCCAAGATGCTGAAGTCCGGCGCCAACGTGCTGCTGCTCGACGAGCCGACCAACGATTTGGACGTCGAGACGTTGCGGGCGCTGGAGGAGGCGCTGACCAGCTTCGCCGGCTGCGCCGTGGTCATCAGCCACGACCGCTGGTTCCTGGACCGCATCGCCACCCACATCCTGGCCTTCGAGGGCGACAGCCAGGTGGTCTGGTTCGAGGGCAACTACGCGGACTACGAGGCCGACCGCAAGCGCCGCCTGGGCGCCGAGGCCGACCAGCCCCACCGCATCAAGTACCGCCCGATCGCCCGCTGATCGGACAAGTCGTCGACAGGGAGGGGCGGCGTCTTCATCCTTCTCCCCTTGCGGGAGAAGGATGGGGCCCCAAGCCTGCTTGGGGAGGATGAGGGGTCGACCGCCCTTAGGCGGTCGTTCTCCACCGCTCGTCCAGGATCGGGCGTCGAGAACGTCGGGCTACGCCCGCCGACCCCTCACCCTCCCACCGCTTCGCGGTGGGGCCCATCCCTCTCCCGCAAGGGGCGAGGGATAAAGCGGGCCGCCTCTATTTTGTCATACTGGCGGTGTGCAATGATGGTGGGGCGGATCGTCGCCCGCCATCGGAGCACCAGCATCATGTCCAGTTCCGGCCGCGCCCTGCCGGCCCTCGCCCTTCTCCTGCTCGCCACTGCCTGCGCGCCGACCTACACGGGCTCGGCCCGCGCCCCGGCCGGACCGCCGCCGCTGGACGACAATGGCCGCTGCGACGATCCCCGCTTCCTGCAGAACAATGGCGGCCGCGCCGCGCCCGGCACCGACGAGGCGGACTGCCAGCTGCATGGCGGCGGCATCGACGAGCGCTATGAGGGGTTCCGCGGTCCTCTCGCCCGCAACGGACGCTGCGACGATCCGGACTTCGCCAACAGCACCCGGCAGGGCGAGCGCGGCACCGACCTGTACGACTGCTCGCGCTACGGCGCCGGGCTGACGGCCGAGGCGGTCGCCCGGCTGCCGCGCCCGCCGGCCAACTACGACCCGCGCACCGGTCAGGCCTATCCGACCCAGCCGAGCTACACCCCGCCCGTTTACGGTCCGGCGCCGTCGCGGCCCTACTATCCGCCGCCGGTCTACGGGCCCCCGCCGCCGGCCTATTATCCGCCCTACGACAGCGGCTACTGGTCGCGCGACTACTATGAGGGCGAGCGGCGCCGGTACAATCGCAAGTACAATTTCAACGGCCGCTGCGACGACCCGCGCTACGAGACCTCGCATGGTGGCAACGCCGAGGAGGGTACGGACGAGTTCGACTGCCTGCTCTACGGCAACGGGCTGAAGGGCCGCTATGTCGGCAAGGAGGGCGACCTGGCGCGCAACGGCGTCTGCGACGACCCGCGCTTCGCCGTCACCACCGGCCGCGCCCGCGCCTACCGCGACGATTTCGACTGCTCGCGCTATGGCCAGGGGCTGAAGAACTTCTATCCCCGGGGGAAGACGCCGCCGCCGGTGGTGGTCACCAACCCGGCCCCGCCGCAGCCTCCGGCAGTCCAACCGCCGACGGTGCAGCCGCCGCCGGCCCCGCCCCAGCCCGGCGAGCGTCCGCGCCTGTTCGACCGGGTGTTCGACCCGGTGGAGGGGCGCGAGCCCGCCGGGGAGCGCCAGCGCGACCGCCGCCGGCGCGAGGCCGAGGGCGTGCCGCAGACCCATCCCCGCTTCCCGGGCTCGGCGCCGGCCGAGGCGCCGGTCATCGTGCCGACCGAGCCGCCGCCCGCCCAGTCGGCGCCTGTGGAAGCCGCCCCGCCGGCCGACCCGGGCCCGGCCATCGAGGCCGAGCGCGCGCGGGCCGAGATGGAGCGGCAGCAGCGCGAGCAGATGCAGGAGCGGCAGCGTCAGGCCCAGGAGGAGGCCCGGCGAGAGGCTCAGGAGCGGCAGCGCCTCCAGGCCGAGCAGGCGGCCCAGGAGTATGAGCGCCAGCGCGCCCAGGCCGAGCAGGCGGCGCGCGAGCATGAGGCGCTGCAGGAGCGGCAGCAGCGCGAACTGGCCGCCCGCCAGGCCGAGGCGGACGCCGCCCGCGCCGCCGCCCGCGCCCAGGCCGAAGCCGAGCGCGCCGCCCGCGAGCAGGCCCGGCAGGAGCAGGAGGAGGCGCGCCGCAGCCAGCGCCAGGAGAACCCGGACGCGCAGAAGGTCGAGCCCTGACGCGCGTCTCCTGACTTGGCCGCCCGCGCCCGCCGCATGGCTGCAAGGGCGCGGGCGTCGGTTGTGGGGGCTAAGTGCGGCGGCCTAACCTTTCCCACACCCTCTGCATGGTGATGGGAGAGACGGCATGTCGCGTTCGACGCTGGTCCTGGTCTGCGGGTCCCTGGCCCTGTTCCTGACCATGGGCATCCGCCAGGATTTCGGCCTGCTGCTGGCGCCCATCACCCGCGACACCGGCTGGGCCGTCGGCGGGCTGGCGCTGGGCTTCGCCCTCCAGCAGATCGTCTGGGGCCTGGTGCAGCCGGTGGCCGGCGCCATCGCCGACACGAAGGGCCCGCGCCTGGTGGTCGCCGGCGGCGGGCTGCTCTATGCGGCGGGCCTCGTCACCATGGCGGCTGGCGGCAGCGTCCCGGCCTTCCAGGTCGGGGCGGGACTGCTGGTGGGCGCGGCGCTGGCCTCGGTCAGCTTCTCGGTGGTGCTGGGCGCCATCACCCGCGCCGCACCGCCAGAAAAGCGGATCTCCTATGCCGGCATGGCGACGGCCGGCGCCAGCTTCGGCATGTTCGCCTTCGTGCCCGTCGGGCGCGAGCTCATCGGAAGCTTCGGCTGGCAGGGCGCGCTGTTCGGCCTGGCATCCATCTCGCTGCTGATCCTGCCGCTGTCGCTGGCCCTGGGCGGCCGTCCCGCGGCACCGGCCACCTCGGCCGTGCCCGGCCCGTCCCTGCGCGAGGCGCTGGGCATGGCGATGGGGCATCCGGGATTCCGGCTGCTGACCCTGGGCTTCTTCGTCTGCGGCTTCCACCTGGCCTTCGTCAGCGTGCACCTGCCGGCCTACGTCGCCAGCTGCGGCCTGCCGGACAGCGTCGGCGCCTATGGCCTGGCGCTGATCGGGCTCGGCAACGTGGTGGGCAGCCTGGCGGCGGGCAAGCTCGGCTCGCGACACCGGCCCAAATACCTGCTGGCCGGCATCTACGCCGCGCGCGGAATCGCCATCGCCGCCCTGCTGCTGGCGCCGAAGACCGCGCCGGTCGTCCTGACCTTCACCGCGGTCATGGGGCTGCTCTGGCTGTCGACCGTGCCGCTGACCAGCGGGATCGTGACCGGCATCTTCGGGCCGCGCTACGCCTCCACCCTGTTCGGCATCGTCTTCCTGTCGCACCAGGTCGGCGGCTTCCTGGGCGCGTGGCTGGGCGGCGTCTCCTACGATCTGTCCGGCAGCTACGACGCCATCTGGTACGCCAGCCTGGCGCTCGCCGCCTTCGCCACCATCGTCCATCTGCCGATCCGCGACCGGCGGCTGGAGGCCTTCGCGGCGGCGTGAGGGGGCAGCGCTGATGCTGTGCGTGCTTCGACAGGCTCAGCATGAGGAGGATTTAGCTGCTCCCGGCGAATGAACCGGGGGTGCCTCGCGTACCCCCTTCCTCATCCTGAGCTTGTCGAAGGACGCACCACCTCGCAGCCCCGTCCTGGCGCACGGCACGACGGCCGCGCACTCAATCCGCCCCGTCGCCCGGCGGCACGGGCTTGGGCTGGGCGGTCTTCAGGCTGACCAGCAGAACGCCGGCCAGGATCAGCACGGCACCTACGCCCTGGATCCAGGTGAGGTCCTCGCCCAGCCCGACATGGCCGATGACGATGTTGGAGACGGGGCCCAGCGCGCCGGCCATGGCGACCGGGTTGGCGCCGATGCGGCGCAGCGCCTCGGCGGTCATGAAGATCGGCAGGACGGTGCTGACCACCGCCATGACACCCGACAGGGCGAAGACCTGCCAGGGCAGGTCCAGGGCCGCCATGGGGCGCAGCACCAGGAACTGGGCGATGCAGAACAGGCAGGCGACCGTCGTCGCCCAGGCGGTGAAGCGCAGCGAGCCGATGCGGCCGATGACCCGGCTGCCCATCACCAGATAGACGGCGTAGGCGAAGGCGCTGGACAGGATCAGCGCCGCGCCCAGGGGCAGGTTGGCGTTGGCGCCGGCGACCGCGTGGCTCAGCACCAGCCCGACCCCGCCATAGGTCAGCGCCAGCGCGCCCGCCTCGCGCGCACCGATGCGCTTCCTCAGGAACAGCCAGGACAGCACCACGACGAAGGTCGGGTAGAGGAACATCAGCAGCCGGCCGATGCCGGCGGTAACGTACTGCAGCCCCATGAAATCGAGCATGCTGGCGAGATAGTAGCCGACGAAGCCCAGCACCCCGACCATCACGAGGTCGCGCCGCTCCACCCTCGGCCCGCCGCCCTTGCGGGCCAGCCACAGGGCGATGGCCAGGAAGAAGGGCAGGGAGAAGGACATGCGCAGGAACAGCAGCGTCACCGGGTCGGCGCCGTGCGCGTAGCTGAGCTTGATCAGCAGCGGCCGCAGCGAGAAGGCCAGCACCCCGCCGATGGCGAGGAGCAGGCCGGTGACCCGGTAGGCGGAATTCCCCGGAGCCGCGGGGGAGGCGGTGGCGATGCTCATGCCGCCAGCATGGCCGGGCGATCAGCGCCTTGGCAAAGCCGGCCGGCGGGACCCTCCTCGGCGCTTTGCGCATGGGCGGCTGATGCCCTTAGGGCTGCATGACCTCGAACCTGACGATGGCGGTCCGGCCGCGGCGGTTCGGCGTGTCGCGGTCGTAGCGCTCCACCGGCCGAAAGCCGCAGCGCCGCAGCACCGCCTCGGAGCGGGCGTTCTCGGCGTCGATGAAGGCCTCCACCCGGCTGCGCCCCAAGGACCCGAACAGATCGGCCAGCATGGCCCGCACGGCGGCCGAGGCGTAGCCGCACCCCGTCTCCTCCGGCATGAGCCAGTAGCCCACCATGGCGCCGCCCGCCTCCTGCAGCCGGACCGTGGCGCAACCGACCATGGCGTCATCCTCCGCCCGCGCGATGGCCTGACGGCGGGAGACGCCCTCGACCAGGCCGCTACGGCTGGCCGCCACCATCGCGTCGGCGTCGGCCGGGGTGAAGGGGAAGGGCGTCGCCAGCAGCCATTGCGCCACCTCCAGCCGGTTCAGCGTCTCCAGCAGCAGGCCGCGCTCATGGTGATGGAAGGGGCGTAGGACGATCCGGGGAGGGGTCATGCGGGATCGCGCAGCGTCGCCTGCACCCTCGTACGGATGGCGAATTTGCGGCTGGCCTCGCCGCGCGGGGCCAGCAGCCAGTCCCACTCCCGCAAGGGCGCCGCGAGCGGCAGCGCCATGAGCGATGCTGGCGGCCGGGCGCCGAACAGCGGGTCCTCGGTGCGCAGCACGCCACCGTCAGGCGCCTCGAAGACCCGTTCCACGTCGGTCACCAGCAGCGTGCGGCAGGGAAAGCGCGCCAGATGCTCCAGGTGCCGCTCGACGATGGCGCGGCCGAAATCCGGTCGCGCCGCCGCGTCCTTCAGCGCCGCCACGGGACGCAGCGGTAGCTGCGAGGCGAGGTTGGCCGAGACCACCAGGTCCAGCATCGGCTCCGCCAGGAAGGCGTCCGACGGCCGCGCCTCGGGCAGGCGGCCGGCGGCGGCATCCTCCACCGTGCCCGTCAGGTCCAGGGTCGCGAATTCGACATTGGGGAAGAGGCGGGCGGCCCGGCGCGCGGCCGGCGGATGGGCGATGTCGGCCAGCAGCACGCGCTGGAACGACTCGGCCAAGCCCGCCAGCGGCACGTCCAGCAGGGCGCCCGAACCCAGCACCAGGACGGTGCGCCGGCGCCGCAAGCCGGTGGCGGCGTCGAGAATGGCAGTCCGGGTCGCGGCCAGATGCGGTTCCCAGGCGGCGCGGCAGCGGCGCGCGCGGGCCTGGATCGCCGCCACCTCGTCGGCATAGCCCAGACGCCGCGCCGGGGCGGGGCAGGTGGTGAGCGCGCTGGAGAGGAATTCGCGGATCATGGCACCGCCATTCTGCCCCGCCCGGTGCGGGACCCAAAAACGAAAACGCCGCCCGGTGGGGGCGGCGTTCCCGATTCGCTGAGGACGGTTCAAGTTACTGCGACTGGGCCGTCTGGATGCGCGAGCGCAGCGCGTCCAGCAGCGCGTCGAAGCGGCCGCCGTTGCTCTCGATCACCGAGGCGAACTCCGAGCGCTGGGTGACGCTCATGCTGACATTCTCGACCACCACGTCGATGATCTTGAAGTTGGCGTCCTTCTGGCGGACGCGCCAGGCGACGTTGACCGGCGGGCCGTTCGGGCGCAGCACCTGGCTGCTCACCACGGCGTCGCGCTCGCCCTCGGGGCGGCCGCCCGTCACCTTGAACTTCTCGCCGGCATACTGGCTGAAGCGCTCGGCATAGACGTTGACGATCATGCTCTCGAACAGCTTCTGGTACTCGTCCTTCTGCGGCTGGCTGGCGGCGTTCCAGTAGCGGCCCAGGACGAAGCGGCCGATCGTCGGCACGTCGAAATTGGCGTTCAGCAGCTCGCGGAAGACGGCCTGGCGCTGCTGCGGCGTGTTCTTCGGGTCGGACACGACCGCGATGGCCTTGTCGCCCAGGCCCTGGACGAACTTGGCGGCATCGGTGGAGATGTCGGCGCGGGCCGGGGCGGCGCTGGCGACGAAGCCGGCGAAGGCCAAGGCGATGATGCCGAACAGGCCGCGGCGGCGCATGGAAATGGTCTTCATGGTCTCGTTCTCTCAAACCCTTGTCAGCGTCGTCGATTACAACACGCGACGCTGTGATGCGGATCACCGCATGCGATGATGGCCTTTGTGGGGCCGCGTTTCATTTCCGCCGGATGCCGGCGCCCCCTCGCTCCCGCAGGATGTCACTCCTGGTCGAAGTCGGGGATGTCGGGCATCTGGTTGGGATCCTCCTTGCCGTCGCGGATCCAGCCGTCGCGGCGCTGGCGGTAGAGCGAGCGCATGGCGGCGTAGTAGTCGAAGCTGTTGCGGCGTAGATCGTCGATGGCGTCGATGTAGCCCGCGCGCGTGTCCAGCACCGTCACGCCGACGCGCGAGTAGGTGAACTCCGTGTTCCAGGCGCGCCCGTCGACATAGTGCCCGACCGGGTCGGCCAGGAACTCCGCCCCGAAGCCCGCCGCGTCGCGCACCGTCGAGGGGCCCAGCAGCGGCAGCACCAGGTACGGCCCCTCCGGTACGCCCCAGACCGCCAGCGTCTGGTCGAAGCTCTCATACTCGTACGCGATGCCGTGGTCGCCGGCGACGTCGATCAGCCCGCCCAGGCCCACGGTGGAGTTGATGACGAAGCGCTGGAGTGCGACCTGGGTGCCCTCCCAGTCGCCCTGCAGCGCCTGGTTGGCGATGGTCAGCGGCGAGCGCAGGTTCTGCAGCACGTTGCGCAGGCCGGTCTTCAGCGGGTCCGGCACCACGGCGCGGTAGACGCGCGAGGCCGGCTCGATCAGCGCCCGGTCCACCGCCTCGTTGAACCAGAACACGCCCCGGTTGAACGGCTCCAAGGGATCGTTCACCTGCTCGCGCGGGGCGGCCGGCGCGGCGCCGGCGCCGGCATCGGCGCCCTGCAGCGCCACGGCGGCGGAGGCCTGCGGCGCGGCGGACGCCGTCTCGGCGCGGTTGGAGGCGCACCCCGTCAGGGCGGGGACGGCGAAGGCCAGCAGAAGCAGGGCCGGAAGGGAGGGGCGGGCGGGGGGCATGGGGCGGAGGATACTCCGTGAACGCCGGATGGCGAACGCAATTAAGGAACTCTGGACGCGATATAGGCCCGACCGCGCCCGGGCGGAAGCCCTCCGATCTCCGGCGCGCCTCCGGTCTGCCATGCGGGCGGCGGGGGCGCGCCGTCGATCCCGTGGCGTGAACGCGGATCGGGCGGCGGAGTTGCGGCGCCCGCTCCGACGCATGCGGGGTGAGTCGGACGGCTCATCCTGCTTTACTGGACATAAAGACATCTTTATATATGCAAATCGAACCGCTCCACCGGAGGCCGCATGGATTTCCTGCTGAACGCGCTGAAGGCCGCCGCCGAGCCGACCCGGCTCCGCCTGTTGGCGCTCTGCGCGCATGGCGAGCTGACGGTGAGCGAGCTGACCCAGATCCTGGGGCAGAGCCAGCCGCGCGTCTCCCGCCATCTGAAGCTGTTGTGCGACGCCGGGCTGCTGGACCGCTTCCGCGAGGGCATCTGGGCCTTCTACCGGCTGGCGGAGCGGGGCTCTACGGCGGAGCTGGCGCGCACCCTGGTGGACGCCATCCCCGGCGACGACCCGACGCTGGCGCTGGACCTTGAGCGGCTGGACCAGATCAAGCGTACCCGGCGCGAGGCGGCTGCCCAGTATTTCCGCGACAACGCCGCCCGCTGGCACGAAATCCGGGGTCTGCACGTGCCCGAGCGCGAGGTCGAGGAGATGCTGCTGAGCCTGCTGCCCGAACGCGGCATCCAGGATCTGCTGGACATCGGCACCGGCACCGGCCGGGTGCTGGAGCTGCTGGGCCCGCGCGTGGCCCGCGCCACCGGCGTCGACAGCTCGCGCGAGATGCTGGCGGTGGCGCGCGTGAACCTGGAGCGGGCCGGCCTGCGCAACTGCCAAGTGCGGCTCTCCGACATGTACCAGCTGCCGCTCGCCAGCGGCAGCCAGGACGCCGTCACCATCCACCAGGTCCTGCACTATGCCGAGGATCCGGCCGAGGTGCTGGCCGAGGCGGCGCGGGTGCTGCGCCCCGGCGGCCGGCTGGTGGTGGTGGATTTCTCGCGCCATGACCTTGAGTATCTGCGCACCGAGCATGCGCACCGCCGCCTGGGCTTCGACGACCAGGAGGTGCGCGGCTGGTTCAGCCAAGCCGGCCTCGAGCCGCAGCCGCCCGTGCACCTGCCCGGCACGCCGCTGACCGTCACCTTCTGGCCCGCCGTCCGGCAGGCCGCCGCCAAGCCCGTTTCCACCCCCGCCCTGACCGGAGCGACCGCATGAGCCTCGCCGATCTCGTCCGCAACACGCGCCGCGCCCCTTCGGCGGAGGGGGAGCCTCTGGTCGCCACCCCGGCCGGCCTGACCGTCAGCTTCGAGTTCTTCCCGCCCAAGTCGGAGAAGATGGAGCAGAGCCTGTGGCAGGCGATCCGCCGGCTGGCGCCGCTGAACCCGGCCTTCGTCTCGGTGACCTACGGCGCCGGCGGCACGACCCGCGAGCGCACCCACGCCACCGTCACCCAGATCCAGAAGGAGACGGGCATCCCCGCCGCCGCCCACCTGACCTGCGTGGCGGCGACCAAGGAGGAGATCGACGAGATCGCCCGCGCCTACTGGGATGCCGGCATCCGCCACATCGTGGCGCTGCGCGGCGACCCGCCGCTGCGCGCCGACGGCACCGGCGGCCTGGGCGGCTCCGGCTACGAGCCGACGCCCGGCGGCTATGCCTACGCGTCTGACCTGGTGGCCGGTCTGAAGCGCGTCGCCGATTTCGAGATCTCCGTCGCCTGCTTCCCCGAGGTGCATCCCGAAGCCGGCAGCCCCGATTCGGACCTCGACAACCTCAAGCGCAAGGTCGACGCCGGCGCCACCCGCGCCATCAGCCAGTTCTTCTTCGACACCGACCTGTTCCTGCGCTTCCGCGACAAGGTGGCGGCGGCCGGCATCGACATACCCATCGTGCCGGGCATCCTGCCCATCACCAATTTCGGCCGGGCGGTCGAGCTGGGCAGCAAGTGCAACTGCCATGTCCCGGACTGGCTGGCGCACCTGTTCGAGGGGCTGGACGAGGAGCCGGAGACCCGCCAGCTGGTGGCGGCCACGGTCGCCATCGAGCAGTGCCGGCGCCTGGAGAAGGCGGGGGTGAAGGACTTCCACTTCTACACCCTGAACCGCGCCGACCTGACGGTCGCCATCTGCCACATGCTGGGCGTGCGGGCGAAGTAGGGGAGCGTGCTCGACGTCCCCGGCGGGGACATGTCGGGATACGCTCCGCTCCTCCCGACCTACTTGTGTCGACGTCGTGCGTGCTTCGACAGGCTCAGCATGAAGGGGATTTAGCTGCTCCCCAGGGTGTTGGGGAGTGCCAGGCATCCCCCCTCCCTCAGCCTGAGCTTGTCGAAGGCCGCACCACATAGCGTCCTCTGACCGCTCGTGGCGCCCGTCAGCACCAGCCGTCGCCGGCCAGGACGGCGGCGGTCTCGTCCATGATTTCCGACAGGCGCGCCATGTAGCGGGCGACGTGGATGCCGTCCACCAGCCCGTGATGCGCCTGCACGGCCAGCGGGAAGCTGACCCGCCCGCCGGCCTGGTCGAACTGGCCCACCGCGACGCTGGGGATGGAGCAGTCGGCGGCCTTGGCCACCGGGTGCTGGATCTGGGTGAAGCGCAGCCAGGGCAGGCAGGTGGTGAAGAGATAGCCGCGCCCCTGCAGCGGTTGCAGCCGCAGATCGCCCGCCGCGGCCGCCCGCGCCGCCTCCCGGTCCTCCAGGTAGCGCGCCAGGAACGTCTCCCGGTCGGCGTCGAAGGCGAAGGTGGAGAAGGTGAGGTGCCCGTCGGCGCCGACCATGGTGTAGGACATGGTCAGCGCGTCGATGCGCACCGGCTCGCCCCCCTCCAGCCGCCAGCGGAACTCCTCCACCTCCAGGCTGGCGCGGCCGATGCCGTGCAGCAGCAGCGCGAAGGGCGGCAGCCCCGCGCGTTTGGCCGGCGCCACGAAGTCGCGGCAGTCGCAGACTGCGGCGATGTTGACCAGCGGCAGGTCGTAAGGGGCGAAGAGGTCGAGCTGGGCACGGCGCGTGAACATGCCGACCTCTGAGCATATCCGGCGCCCGGGCGCAAGCGGCCGCGTGCGCGTGCGGCAGGCGCGGCGTAGGGCCATCGGATGCGACCGACGATACCGGGCGGTCATGTTAACGCACGTTTAACAAGAGTATTTTTAATGCCGTCCCTTGTAGGTTGATGATGGCGCGAAGCCATGCTACCCGGGCTGTGGATGCCCATCAGGCGCCGGTCTGACCGGAACGCCGTCGGGACGTCCCAAGGGAAGGCAGGCTGGGAGCGGTCTACGCGCCCCGGCGCGGACGCTTGCCGCCCGTCGGCCCTCACGACAATGACAGCCTGGGGAATGGGGAAAAGCATGCCGTTGTTTCAAGGTACGGATTTGAACGACACGCTGACCGGTGGTTCTGGGGACGACGAGCTGCGTCCCGGGTTCGGCCGCGACACGGTGGATGGCGGGTTGGGATCGGATCTGCTGGTGGTCGACTATGGTAGCCTGACGGACGGCATCCGCTACGAGAGCAGCGGCACGTTTCGTACGCTCTACAGCGGCGGGTTCAGCTCGTTCAGCGCCCCGAACCTGGTCTCCTACCGCAACATCGAGCGGGTCGACCTGAGGGGAACGCGCGGCAACGACCAGCTGGAGGGCACGTCCGGCAACGACACGCTGCGCGGCGGCGACGGCAATGACGGCATCTCCGGCTTCGGCGGCGTCGACCTTATCGACGGCGGTTCCGGCATCGATGCTGTCGGGCTGAGTTACGGGTCTGTCCAGGCGCCGATCAGCATCACGCTGTCCGAGGACGTCACCCTGTTCGACGGCACCCGGCTCATCTCGATCGAGGCGCTCTACCTAACGACGGGCAGCGGCAACGATTCGATCGTGGCCGGATCGGGTGACGACTCGATCGTCACCGGAGCCGGCGACGACGTCATCGTTTCCGGCCTCGGCCGCGACACGGTGGATGGCGGCAGCGGGTCCGACCTGCTGGTGGTCGATTACAGCAGCCTGACGACCGGCATCGATTATGAGAGCAGCGGCACGTTCCGCACGCTCCATACGGGCGGCTTCAGCTCGTTCAGCGCCACCAGCCTGGTCTCCTACCGCAACATCGAGCGGATCAACCTGACCGGCACCCGCGGCAACGACGTGCTGGAGGGGACCACGGGCAACGACACGCTGCGCGGCGGCGACGGCAACGACATCATCTTCGGCCTGGGCGGCGTCGAGGTGATCGACGGCGGCGCCGGCACGGACGTCGCCGTGCTCGACTACGCGGCGGTCTCCAGCTCCGTTTCCATCGCCCTGTCGGAGGATGTGGTGCTGTTCGACGGCACCCGCCTCACCAACATCGAGGCGCTGCGCCTCACCACGGGTGGCGGCAACGACACGGTCTCCGGCGCGGCCGGCAACGACTCGATCCTCACCGGCGCCGGCAACGACCGGATCGATGCCGGTCTGGGCCGCGACGCCGTCGATGGTGGGTCGGGCACCGACCTGCTGGTGGTCGACTACAGCGGGCTGACGGAGGCCATCCGCTACGACAGCGACGGAACTTTCCGCACGCTCTACAGTGGCGGGTTCAGCAGCTTCAGCGCGACGCATCTGGTGAACTACCGCAACATCGAGCGCGTGAACCTGCTGGGGACGCGCGCCTCCGACGTGCTGGAGGGCGTGTCGGGCAACGACACGCTGCGCGGCGGTGCCGGGAACGACACAATCAACGGGCTGGACGGCGTGGACACGGCGGTCTTCACCGGCGCCCAATCGGGCTACACGGTGACGCGCAACGCCGACAACTCCTTCACGGTGCGCCACCTGAACGGCGGCACCGACGGCACGGACACGCTGACCAACGTCGAGCGGCTGCAGTTCGCCGACCGCTTGGTCACGCTGGTCCCCTCGGCCAGCGAGTTCCTGCTCCGCCGGACCGACGGCGAGCTGATCGCCTGGGACCAGACCAAGGGCGCCGCAGGCTTCGCCGGCCTCGGCAATTTCGGCGCGGGCTCCTCGGTCGCCGGCGTGGCGGACTTCAGCGGCGATGGGCAGGCCGACGTCCTGATCCGCAACGCGGATGGCAGCCAGATCATCCTTAACCCGGCGGCGGGCACCCAGCAGGCGGTGCCCGGCTTCGGCCTGTTCCAACAGGTGGCGGTCGGCAATTTCACCGGAAGCGCCGGTGCCGACGTGCTGCTGCGCAATGCCGCCGGGACCCTGATCTTCTACGATCCCTCCACCACGGCCGGCGCCAACCCGTTCAAGGACTTCATCACGCCGGCCGCCAACTTCCGGTTGGTGGGCACCGGCAATATCGACAATACCGGCTTCGACGATGTCGTCTTCCAGAACACCGGTACGGGTGGCCTTCTCTACTGGAACGGCAGCCAGTTCCGCGACCTGCTGACGTTGGCGCCCAATTCCGGCTGGTCGGTCCAGGCCGTGGGCAACTTCCTGGGCGATGGGGCGGCGGACTTCCTGCTGTTCAACCAGAACAACAGAGTGATGATCTTCTGGGACGCGACCAAGGGCAGCGCCGGTTTCGCGGACTTCATCACCCTGGGGCAGGGCTCCAGCGTCCTGAATGCCGGCGACTTCAACGGCGACGGCCGCGACGATATCCTGATCCAGACCGGCCAGTCAGCCGTCTATTGGACCGGGACCGGCTTCGTGGACGCCAGCCTGGTGGTCACCCCGGGCGTCTCCCTGGTCGGCATCGGCGACTTCGGCTGATCCTTCCGCTCCCGTACCCGACGCGTCCCGACGGGCAGCCCTTGCGGCTGCCCGTTTCGCGTTCTGGCAAGCGACATCGCCCGGCGTGCCCGGAATGTCACCCCGGCGAAATCAGGTGTGACGCTCGACACAGCGTATCGATCTATAAAGCGGCAAATAACGGCGGCACGAACGTGCTTGTGGATCACTAAAAGCTGATCGATCCCGAGTGCATCGCCGTCAACAAGGTAGTTTTGCAGCGCCCGTTTCATAATGTTTACATGTCAGAAACAAAACTCTTCTGGCTGAAACAATCGAAACGGAGCGCGCGAGCGGCCTGGATATTCACGGAACGGCAGGGCGGTGCCTCCCGCAAGGGGCGGAGGCGCCGGAGCCCGGCCGGGCCGAGCCGAAACGGAAGCTGAGAGAGGCACCCGCATGTCCACCACCGGTCTGATCAACGTCGCGAACGACACCGACTTCTTCCAGGTGTCGCTGAACGCCGGCACCACCTACCGCATCGCCCCCAGCGCGCAGGGCATCAACCTGCAGCTCTTCAGCCGCACCGACGGCGAGCTGGCGCCGGCGCAGGGCCGGGCGGAGACCGCCGGCAACGACGGGTCGATCGTCTTCACGCCGCTGACCTCGGGTACCTTCTTCGTCTCGGCCCAGGGCCGCCAGGCGGGCGCCACCTACTCGATCACCGCTACCACGGTGCAGGACGATTTCGCCGACAACGCCAACACCACGGGCGTGCTGACCGTCGGCCAGGCCGCCTCCGGCATGCTGAACGTCTCTGGCGACCAGGACTTCTTCAAGGTGACGCTGCAGGCCGGCCAGACCTACCGCATCGACCCCACCGGCGCCGCCGGGCTGGTCGAGGTGCTGAGCCTGACCGACGGCGTGCTGAAGGCCGGCGAGGGCCGTGAGGTCCGCGGCGCCTCGCTGGGCGACAAGTCGGTGGTCTTCACCCCGCTGACCTCCGGCACCTTCTATGTCAGCGTCAGCGGCGGCACCGGCGCCTACGGCGTGACCGTCTCGCCGCAGACCGACGACTTCGCCGACAATGCCGGCACCACCGGCACCCTGGCGGTCGGCGGCAGCACCGCCGGCGTGATCAACGCCACCACCGACGCCGACATGCTGAAGGTGACGCTGGCCGCCGGCCAGACCTACAGCTTCGAGCTGAGCGGCGGCGCCACCGACATCAGCGTCGTCAGCGCCACCGACGGCATCCTGGCCAGCAACACCGGCCGCGACGAGAGCTCCACCCAGAAGACGGTGACCTTGACCGCCCGCGAGGGCGGCACCTACTTCGTCAAGGTGGATGGCGGCGACGGCGCCTACTCGGTGTCCGCCAAGACGGTGCAGGACGATTTCGCCGACAATGCCAACACGACCGGCACCGTGACCGTCGGCGGCTCGCGCTCCGGCTCGCTGGAGACGCTGGATGACGCCGACTTCATCCGGGTCGACCTGACCGCCGGCACCACCTACCGGATCGAGCTGCAGGGCACGCCGGAGACCATGGCCGTGATCGGCGCCAATGACAGCGCGCTGGCCACCAACGTCCAGGGCGGCCCGTTCGCCATCGCCGGCCTGGGCCGCGTCGAGGCCGGCTTCGGCGGCAACGCCGTGGTCTTCACCCCGCGCGTTTCCGGCGCCTTCCTGATCGCTGTGTCGGGCGACGAGGAGACGCTGGGCGACTACACCGTCTCGGTCGCCACCCAGATGGATGATTTCGCCGACAACGCCAACACGACGGGCCGCCTGACCGTGGGCCAGATGGGCGCCGGCATGTTCGAGACGAGCGGCGACGAGGATTACTTCCGCGTCAGCCTGACCGGCGGCCAGACCTACACGATCAAGCTGGACGGCCAGCAGTTCGGCTTCCTCAGCGTCGTCAGCGCCACCGACGGCGTGCTGCAGGCGGGCGAGGGCCGGTTCGAGTTCGCCGACTTCCAGTCGCGCACCGTGGTCTTCACCCCGCTGCAGTCCGGCGACTTCTACGTGGCGGCGCAGAGCTTCGGCCCGGCCGTCGGCACCTACACCGTGTCGGTGCAGGCCATCGCCGATGATTTCGCCGACAATGCCAACACCACCGGCCGCCTGACCGTGGGCGGCGCCAACCCCGGCCCGACGACCACCCCGACCGAGTTCCTGCTGCGCCGCGCCAACGGCGAGCTGGTGAGCTGGGACCAGACCAAGGGCGGCAACGGCTTCACCACCCTGGCGAACTTCGGCACGAACACGGCCGTGAACGGCGTCGCCGACTTCACCGGCGACGGCAAGGCCGACGTGCTGCTGACCGGCCCGAACGGCACGCTGATCTGGGACGTCAGCAAGGGCGGCAACGGCTTCGCCTCCGTGCCGGACTTCGGCCAGTTCCAGACCGTGGCGCTGGGCAACTTCACCGGCGGCAAGGGCGAGGACTTCCTGCTGAAGAACGCCGCCGGCACCTACATCTTCTACGAGCCCTCGGCCACGGCCAACCCGTTCAAGGACTTCATCACCCCGGCCGCCAACTTCCGCCTGGTCGGCACGGGCAACGTGGACAACACCGGCTTCGACGATGTGGTGTTCCAGAACACGCAGAACGGCGCGCTGCTGTACTTCGACGGCGCCAACTTCAAGGACCTGCTGACGCTGAGCCCCGAGAGCGGCTTCCGGGTCGAGCAGGTCGGCAACTTCCTGGGCGACGGCGCGGCCGACTTCCTGCTGTTCAACACCAACAGCCGCGTCATGATCTTCTGGGACGCGACCAAGGGCAGCGCCGGCTTCGCCGACTTCATCACCCTGGGGCAGGGCTCCAGCGTGGTCGGCAACGGCGACTTCAACGGCGATGGCCGCGACGACATCCTGATCCGCAACGCCGACGGTTCCACCCTGTACTGGACCGGCAGCGCCTTCGTGGACGCGAGCCTCGTCACCGCGCCCGGCCTGACGCTGGTCGGCATCGGCGAGTTCGGCTGAGATCATGCCGTACTGAGACAGGGGAGGGGGGCCGCTCGGCCCCCCTTTCCGATTCTAGAACCAGCGCCGGTCGGGGCGGTGGGCGGTGGCGTCAATCGCCGGGCGGGTACCGGTGACAAGATCCGCCAGCAGCTTCCCGCTGCCGCAGGCCATGGTCCAGCCCAGCGTGCCGTGGCCGGTATTGACCCAGAGGTTGGCGGCGTCCGGCACCGCTCCGATGGCCGGCCCGCCGTCCGGCAGCATCGGCCGCAGCCCGCACCAGAACCGCGCCTCCGCCACCCGCCCGCCGCGCGGGAACAGGTCGCCCACCACATGCGCCAGCGTCGCCCGCCGCCTCTCCGGCAGCGACAGGTCGAAGCCCGCCAGCTCCGCCATGCCGGCCACCCTGATCCGGTCGCCCAGCCGGGTGATGGCGACCTTGTGCGCCTCGTCCATGACCGTGGAGACCGGGGCGGCCTCGGCATCGGCGACGGGGATGGTCAGGGAATAGCCCTTCACCGGATAGACCGGCAGCTCCAGCCCCAGCGGCCGCAGCAGGGCGGGGCTGTAGCTGCCCAGCGCCAGCACGTAGGCGTCGGCGGTAAGATCGCCGGCATTGGTCTCCACCGCCACGATCCGGCCGCCCTCGCGCACCAGCCGCTCCACCGCCACGCCGGGCTGGAAGCGCACGCCGCGCCGGGCCGCCATGACGGCCAGCCCCTCGGTGAAGGTGAAGCAGTCGCCGGTCTCGTCGCCCGGCAGCCACAGCCCGCCGACGATGCGGTCGCGCACCGCGGCCAGGGCCGGCTCGCGCTCCAGGCAGCCCTCCACGTCCAGCGTGCGGAAGCGCACCCCCTGCCGCTCCAGGATCGCCGTGTCGCGCCGGATCGAGGCCATCTGCCCGGCCGTGCGGAAGAGCTGCACCGTGCCGCGCGTGCCCTCGTCGTAGGAGATGGCGGTGGCGAGCCGCAGGTCGCGCAGCAGGTCGCGCGAATATTCCGCCAGCCGCAGCATCCGGTCCTTGTTGGCGGCGTAGCGCGCCTCGGTGCAGTTGGCGGCCATCAGCGCCATGAAGCGCCACTGCGCCGGGTCCGCCTGCGGCCGGATGATCAGGGGCGGGTGCTCGGCGAGCATCCATTTCACCGCCTTCAGCGGCACGCCCGGCCCGGCCCAGGGCGAGGAATAGCCGGGCGACACCTCTCCGGCGTTGGCGAAGCTGGTCTCGCGCCCCGGCCCGGGCTGGCGGTCCACCACCGTGACCTCGCACCCGGCCTCCGCCAGGTACCAGGCCGTCGCCACGCCGATCACCCCGGCGCCCAGCACCAGCACCCTCATGATTGGTCACCCCCGAGGGTGAAAAGCGGGCCGGCGCGGAAGAGGGGTTGAGCCCGGGCCGCCGCTTGGCGACAGTGCGGACGGGCCGGCCCTCCAGCCGGCGAGACCCTCATCGATGGTGCGACCATGCCCTGCCCGTCCCCGTTCCGCCCCGCGCGCCGCAGCCGAGCCCCCGCGGCCGGGGCGGGCCTGATCCTGGCGGTTCTCGCAGCCATGGTGGCGCCGGTGGGGGCCGTGGGCGTCACCGCCACGGCGGCGCCCCTGACCGTCACCGTCGCCAACGCCGTCCCCGGCCTGGGCGAGATCCGCGCCGCCATCTTCGACAGCCCGGAGGCGATGGACAAGGGCGATCAGCCGCTGGCCGCCCTGAAGATCCGCAGTTTCGGCGACCGCACCAGCTTCACCCTGGACCTGCCGGCCGGCACCTACGCGCTCCGGGTCTTCCAGGACATTGACGGCGACGGCGCGCTGGGCCGCTCGCTGCTGGGCATGCCGACCGAGCCGATCGGCTTCAGCAACGACGCCATGGGCGCCATGGGCCCGCCCAGCTTCGACCAGGCGGCGGTCCGCCACGGCGAGCAGGCCGGGGCCATCACCGTGACGCTGCGGCGGTAGGGTTCCTCACCCCTTCCGCCGCGCCTTCCACTTCCCGGACTTCTCCCCCGGCCGTCCCCCCGTGCTGCGGGCGCCCACGGCGCTTGCGCGGATGGGGGTGGCTTCGCCCAGGCCGAGGTCGGCCTGTTCCAGGCGGCGGAGCTCGTCGCGCAGGCGGGCGGCTTCCTCGAACTCCAGGTCGGCGGCGGCGGCGCGCATGCGCTTTTCCAGGTCGGCGATGACGGCCTTAAGGTTGTGGCCGACCAGGGCGCCCTCGGCGGCGACGCCGTCGGTGCCGACATTGACCCGGTCGCCGCGCTCATAGACCGAGTTGAGCACGTCGGAGATCTGCTTCTTCACCGACTCCGGCGTGATGCCGTTGGCGAGGTTGTAGGCGACCTGCTTCTCGCGGCGGCGCGCCGTCTCGCTCATCGCGAACTTCATGCTGTCGGTGATGCGGTCGGCATAGAGGATGGCGCGGCCCTCGACGTTGCGGGCGGCGCGGCCGATGGTCTGGATCAGCGAGGTCTTGGAGCGGAGATAGCCCTCCTTGTCCGCGTCCAGGATGGCGACCAGGCCGCATTCCGGGATGTCCAGCCCCTCGCGCAGCAGGTTGATGCCGATCAGCACGTCGAAGGCGCCCAGGCGCAGGTCGCGGATGATCTCGATGCGCTCCAGCGTCTCCACGTCGGAGTGGATGTAGCGGACCTTGATGCCGGCCTCGTGCAGATACTCGGTCAGCGCCTCGGCCATCTTCTTGGTCAGCGTCGTCACCAGCACGCGCTGGCCCTTGGTGATGCACTCGCGGCACTCGGCCAGCAGATCGTCCACCTGGGTCTCGGTCGGGCGGACGATGACCTCCGGGTCGATCAGGCCGGTGGGGCGCACCACCTGCTCGGTGAAGACGCCGCCGGTGCGCTCCATCTCCCAGGGGCCGGGGGTGGCCGAGACGAAGACCGACTGCGGCCGCATCGCCTCCCACTCCTCGAACTTCAGCGGCCGGTTGTCGGCGCAGGAGGGCAGGCGGAAGCCGTACTCGGTGAGCGTCGACTTGCGCATGAAGTCGCCGCGGAACATGCCGCCGATCTGGGGGACCATGACGTGGCTCTCATCCACGATCAGCAGGCCGTTCTCCGGCAGATACTCGAACAGGGTCGGCGGCGGCTCGCCCGGGTTGCGGCCCGACAGGTACCGGGAATAGTTCTCGATGCCGGCGCAGGAGCCGGTGGCGACGATCATCTCGATGTCGAAGGTCGTGCGCTGCTCCAGCCGCTGGGCCTCCAGCAGCTTGCCCTGGGCGTAGAACTCCTCCAGCCGGATCTTCAGGTCGCGCTTGATCTGCTCCACCGCCTGCATGAGCGTGGGCTTGGGCGTGACATAGTGGCTGTTGGCGTAGATGCGGACCTGCTGCATGGAGCCGACCTTCTGGCCGGTCAGCGGATCGATCTCCTGGATCGACTCCAGCTCGTCGCCGAACAGCGACAGGCGCCAGGCGCGGTCCTCCAGGTGGGCGGGGAACAGCTCGATCGTGTCGCCGCGCACGCGGAAGGAGCCGCGGGCGAAGGCGATGTCGTTGCGCTTGTACTGGATCTCCACCAGCCGCTGCAGGAACTGGTTGCGGTCGATGCGCTGGCCCACCGCCAGCGGGATGGTCATCTCCGAGTAGGTCTCGACCGAGCCGATGCCGTAGATGCAGCTGACCGAGGCGACGATGATGCAGTCCCGCCGCTCCAGCAGCGCCCGCGTCGCCGAGTGGCGCATACGGTCGATCTGCTCGTTGATCGAGCTTTCCTTCTCGATGTAGGTGTCGGTCCGGGGCACGTAGGCCTCGGGCTGGTAATAGTCGTAGTAGGAGACGAAGTACTCCACCGCGTTGTTCGGGAAGAAGCTCTTCATCTCGCCATAGAGCTGGGCGGCCAGGGTCTTGTTCGGCGCCAGGATCAGGGTCGGGCGCTGCAGCCGCTCGATGACATGCGCCATGGTGAAGGTCTTGCCCGAGCCGGTCACGCCCAGCAGCACCTGGTCGCGCTCGCCCGCGTGCAGCCCGGCCGTCAGCTCCTCGATGGCGCGCGGCTGGTCGCCGGCCGGCTTGAACTCCGACACCACCTGCAGCGGCACGCCGCCGGTGGGCGGGGCGAGGCGCATGCGGAAGGGCATGGCCTGCGTCATGACGCCGGCGGGCGGCGGCATCATCATGGGCAGCCCCTGGATGCCCTCGGCGGGCATTCCCGCCTGGGACATGCCTTCTGGGACGAACGGGGTTTGGGCGTCCTCGAAACCGAGGCGGTCGAGATCCTGGGGCATGCCCCTAAGATACGACGGACCGGCCCCTTGTTCCAGGGGCCGATCCGCTTTTGTTCCCGTGTTTGGGGCCCTTAGAGAAGGAGGGCGCCGGCATCAGGCTTTGCGCCGCCGATCCGTAGGTCGCATGGAGCGCAGCGTAATGCGACGTCCCGGCGGGGTGATGTCGCATTGCGCCTGCGGCTCCATGCGACCTACGGGTAGCCGAACCTCACTGCGGCTTTACCGGCCGGAAGCCCACGGCCTTGCAGGTGCCGTCATAGAGGTAGTCGTACTGGGCCAAGACCATCCGGCCGGTGTTGGTGTGGTTGGTGCCGCCGGTGCCCGTTTCCTGGACGCAGTTGTCGCCGCTGGAACCGGCCGCCGACGTCGTCGCCTGACCGAAATTTGCGGCATAACTCCAGTTCAGGACGGCCCCGGCGGGATCGGGCGCCGTGACCTGCACCGCCACGGCGGACTTCGGCGGGCAGCTGTTCGGCGGCATGGTCAGGTACAGGTGGTTGATGCCGGTGTCCATCAGCAGGGTGCCGCAGAGGGGAGCGCCGGTGTTTCCCCCGACCGTGTAGGAGATGCAGCCGCTGGGAGACAGGCGACCGCTCTTGTCGGCCGTCACGGGAAGCTGGCCGAACTGCCCCGTGGTCCGGCCGTCGATGCCCAGCCATACGCGGGAGGCGGTGATGACGTAGCCCGGGTTCGCCGCGGTGGCCGGCAGGGCCAGGAAGGCGTTGGTCGGGTTGCCCTGGACCTGGGTCGGCAGGGAATAGGGGTTGTAGCTGACTCCCATCATGCCGAGCGGGTCGGACGGGTCCAGCTTCAGGCAGTCGGTCGGCGCCTCCAGCGTGCCGCTGCAGGTGTCGGTCGTGCCGAAGACGGCGAGCGTGTCGGTGCTCAGGCCCGGCGTGGCGCCGATGGTCGGCAGCGTGACCTTCACAAGGTACCAGTTGCCTTTGTAGATCCTGCCGCTGCTCACATAGGAGTAGTAGACGCCCGTGACCGCCGGGGTCACGCCTTGCAGGAGCGCGGCGGGCACGTTGATCGCGGACGAACCGGTGTCGATCAGCACCTCGCGCTGCTGCCCGTTCACCGTGATCCGGGTCTTGAAGGCGGCCGTCTTCAGGTTCGCACCCGGTGACGAGGACAGCGCCAGTTCATAGGCCTGTCCAGCCGGGGGCTGGCATTGCTGCGCTCCCGCGGCCGGTGCCAGCGCCAGGATTGCGGCGGACGTCAGGGCGAGAAACCTGGCTGATTTATGCATGTTCGACCCCTCTTCACATCTTATCGCGAGTATGAGGGGTGCCCGCACCGGCACAAGGGACAAGCGCCGCGCCTGAACCTCCGTATAGGGTGTGCCCCGCCCGGAAGGGTCAGCGGGCGCCGGCGGCCTGGGCGCGGCTGGCGATCTCGGCGCTGGCCTGGGCCAGGGCGCGGCTGAGCGGGTCCCAGGCGGCCTCCACCGCCTGCGAGGCGACGCCGTCCTCGGCCGCCATCTCCTTGATCATCTTCACCACATCCTCGCCGCGGCAGACCGTGCGCAGCTGGTGGCCGGTCAACTCGGCGGTGTTGGGGAAGACGGTCAGCACCCGCACCCGCACCAGCGGGAAGCGCGAGCGCACCGCCTGGATCAGAGGGTGCAGCTGGATGACCGGGTTGATCATGCTGCCGACGGCGCCGCCGGGCGCGACGTAGCGCCACTGGCCGGCGGCGGGCGAGGCCTTCACCTGGCCCACCGCGTCGTGCGGGCCCGAGGTGACGATCAGGATGCTGGCCGGCAGCCGCAGGATGTGGTCGACCCGCATCACCTTGCCCTGGCCGTCGGTGATCCGCACGTCGTGCAGGATCGGGTAGGGCAGCTCCTCCAGCGCGATCTTCCGGCGGTAGAGGTCGGCGCTGTACTGCTTGCGGTTCATCGGCCGGCGGCGGGGGCGCAGCGCCATCATCAGGACGAGCATGAGCACGATCAGCACCAGGGCCCCGGTGCCGATCACCACCATGTCGCTGAGCGTCAGCATGTTCGCCGTCTTGTCTGGCATGGCGGCTTGGATAGCCGAACGCTCCGGCCTTGTCACCGTGGGCCGTCACAGTCCCCGAGGGGATAGGCCGGGCTTGACGGGCGGCCGGCAGGGCTGCCATGCGCCGGGGCGCCGGGCTGGCCCCGTTGCCGTGCCGCTTCTTGCGCAGTATCGTCCCGCCCCGGAATTTTCCTGTCTGGAGGCCAGTCCCACCATGTCGATCGTTGCCGACCGCCTGAAGCGCATCAAGCCGTCGCAGACTATCGCGGTGACCGCCAAGGCGCGGGCGCTGAAGGCGGCGGGCCGCGACGTGATCGGGCTGGGCGCCGGCGAGCCGGACTTCGACACGCCCGACAACATCAAGGAGGCGGCGATCCGCGCCATCCGCCAGGGCGTGACCAAGTACACCGACGTCGACGGCACGCCCGAGCTGAAGCGCGCGGTCTGCCTGAAGTTCAAGCGCGAGAACGGGCTGGACTACACGCCCGAGCAGGTCAGCGTCGGCACCGGCGGCAAGCAGCTGATCTTCAACGCCATGATGGCGACCGTGAACCCGGGTGACGAGGTCATCATCCCCGCGCCCTACTGGGTCAGCTATCCCGACATCGTGCTGATGGCCGAGGGCACGCCGGTCTTCGTCGAGTGCCGCGCGGAGGCTGGCTTCAAGATGAAGCCGGAGCAGCTGGAGCGCGCCATCACCCCGCGCACCAAGTGGCTGGTCCTGAACAGCCCGTCCAACCCCACGGGGGCCGCCTACACCCGGGCCGAGCTGAAGGCGCTGACCGACGTGCTGCTGCGGCATCCGCATGTCTGGGTCTTCACCGACGACATGTACGAGCACCTGTCCTATGACGGGTTCGAGTTCGCCACCGTGGCCCAGGTGGAGCCCGGCCTGTACGACCGCACCCTGACCATGAACGGCGTGTCGAAGGCTTACGCGATGACCGGCTGGCGCATCGGCTACGGCGCCGGGCCGAAGGATCTGATCAAGGCCATGGCGAACGTGCAGGGCCAGGCGACGAGCAACCCGAGTTCCGTCAGCCAGGCGGCCGCCGTCGAGGCGCTGACCGGGCCGCAGCACTTTATCAAGGAGCGCGCGGAGATGTTCCGCCAGCGCCGCGACCTGGTCGTCTCCATGCTGAACCAGGCCACCGGCCTGCACTGCCCCCGGCCGGAGGGCGCCTTCTACGTCTATCCCAGCTGCGCCGGCACCATCGGCAAGGCCACGCCCGACGGCAAGCGGTTGGAGACGGACGAGGACTTCGTCACCTACCTGCTGGAGTCGGAGGGCGTGGCGGTGGTGCAGGGCAGCGCCTTCGGCTTGGCCCCGCACTTCCGCATCAGCTACGCCACCTCGACGGAAGCGCTGGAGGAGGCCTGCCGCCGCATCCAGCGCGCCTGCGCCGCCCTGCGCTGAGGCCCCGGCGCCTCAGCCCCAGGCGCCTTCCGCCGGCAGCCCCGCCAGCCCGATCTCCTCCGGGGGAGCCGAGGCGGGCGGGGGCGAGGCCGGGGTGAGCAGGGGGGCGATGCCGCGGATGGCGCCCACCTCCGTCACGCCGATCCAGTGCCACTCGCCCTTCATGAAGTCGAAGGCGGCGGTGGCGCCGTCCACCGTCGTGGCCGCGCCCGTCGCCGGGGCGGCGTAGCGCACGACGACGTCGTCGATGCCGTCGCCGGTCAGGTCGCCGGTGGTCACGACCGACCAGCCCTCGTTGGGCGTGAAGATGCCGCGGAAGCCGGCCGAGCCCTTGGCCGGGTCCCAGGCGATCAGCTCGCGCGTGCCGTCCTGCTGGAACAGGATTTCGTCCCGGTTGGCGGCGCCGGCGAAGTTGCCGATGCCGACGACCTGCGTGCCCGGCCGCAGCTGGTCGATCAGCGTCTTTCCGGAGAGCTGGATCGTGGTCAGGTCGGCGCCGAAGATGGACAGCCCGGCATGGTAGATGGCGCGGACCTCGCCGTCGTCCGTGAAGCGCCCCGCGCCGAGATAGCTCCCGGTGCCGCCCAGGGACAGGAGCGGTACGGCGGCGCCGGACTTCACATCCTGCAGGAAATAGCTGTTGCCGGTGATTGGCCGGCTCATGCTGCCATTGTGCTCGAACCTGACCATCGGCACGCCGGTATCCCAGGGCGTCGGATCAAGGTCGTAGATGTGGGTGCTGCCCCACTGCGTTCTGGGAACGTTGTCCGGGCCGTACAGCGACACGCCGGTCAGGGTCGGCGCGGCCGATCCGGGAGCGTAGGAGACGGCGATGCCGCGCCCGCCGCCGAAATCGTAGACGGCCTCCGCCCGACCGTCCTTGTCCGTGTCGGTCAGCGCCACGCGCCCGACCCGGGAGTTCCCAGGCACGCCCGGCGCGAACAGTGCGGGATCGACATAATGCAGATAGCGCAGCCCGCCGGCGGGGGTCCAGAGATGGGCACCGCCATTCATGACGAGATAGAGTTGCTCGGCCACGATCCAGACACTCCTTCAAACGCCTTTGCATCAATTAAACACCGGTGCCGCGAGAGAGGCTGTGATGAATCCTGTATCCGAATGGAGGTGGCGATGAGCGCATTGGAGACGGACCGGCTGCGCGGCACGCCGCTGGGGCCGGCGGACCTCGGGGACATGCGGCTGATCCATGCCGATCCCACGGCCATGGTGACGCTGACGGCCGACGGGCGCCCGCTGGCGGAGGCGGTCACGGCGGAGCGGCTGGACCTCTTCGCCCGGCATTGGGCCGAGCACGGCTTCGGCCCCTGGGGCTGGCGCCTGCGCGGCGGCGACTTCGTCGGCTATTGCGGGTTGAAGCGCGGCCCGGTGGACGGGGGCACGGAGGTGGAGCTGCTCTACGGGCTGCGGCCGGCTTACTGGCGGCAAGGGCTGGTGCGCGAGGCGGGGCGGGCGGTGCTGGCCCATGCCCGCGACGCGCTGGGGCTGGACAGCCTGGTCTGCTTCACCCTGCCGACCAACCGCGACAGCCGCCGCGCCATGGAGGGGCTGGGCTTCGCCTTCGAGCGCCACATCCGACACGCCGGCCTGCCGCACGTGCTGTACCGGCTGCGGCTGCGCTGATCCGAGAGAAGGCCGAAGGGCCGGGCCGCCCGCGTGCTTTTTGACCTGCATCATTGTCCGGGCGCACCGTTGCCGCGATCCTGCGGGCACGATTAAGCTTCGACGAACCATCGCAGACGGGGAACGGGACCATGGGCTTCAAGACGATCCAGGTGCATGTGGGAACGGACGCCGCCAGCGACGACCGCGTCGCCGCCGCCGCCGACTTCGCCCGCCGGCAGGATGCGCGCCTGCGCGGCGTGCTGACCCTGGCGCCGTCGGAGCTGCCCGGGCTGGATCTGGGCGACGGGATCGAGGAGGCGCGCCGCGTCGCCGCCCGCGTCGCCGCGCCGATCGAGGAGCGGTTCCGCGCCGTGGCGTCGCGCGAGGGGCTGCGCTTCGACTGGATCATGGAGGTGGGCGACGAGGCCGAGCATCTGGCCGTCCACGCCCGCTACGCCGACGTGGTGGTGCTGAGCCAGGACCGGCGCGAGAGCCTGTGGAACGACTTCAGCACCAACCTGCCCGACCATCTGCCCTTCGCGGCGGGCTGCCCGGTGCTGGTGCTGCCGCCGGACCGGACGGCGCCCGTGGACGCCTCGAACATCCTGGTCGCCTGGAAGCCCACCCGCGAGGCCGCGGCCGCCGTCCGCGCCGCCCTGCCGGTGCTGAAGGAGGCGGCGACGGTCACCGTCATCACCGCCGGGTCGCGCGACGAGACGGAGCTTCACGGCGCCGGCATCCTCCGCTTCCTGGGCGAGCATGGCGTGAAGGCCAGCCTGCGCACGCCGGAGGCGCCGGAGGATTCGGCCGGCCGCTCGCTGCTGGTCGAGGCCGGGGCGGTCGGTGCCGGGCTGCTGGTGATGGGCGTCTACGGCCATTCCCGCCTGCGCGAGCGCATCCTGGGCGGCACCTCGCGCCACGTGCTGCACCATGCGGAGATCCCGCTGCTGGTCGCGCATTGAACCGGCTATTCCCGCTCCAGCCGCAGCCGGGGCCAGGACAGGTCCCAGCGCTTGGCGTCCAGCCGCTCGCGGTACTGCGCCAGCTTGTCGGGGCGGGAGAGGGCGTGCGGCGTCGGGCGGACCCTCAGGCCGAACAGATCGGCCGTGCCCAGCGGCGCCAGCACGTCGACTCCTCCTGGTCCTAGCCTGGCGGCGACGCAGGTCGGCGTCTCCAGCCAGCGGGTCAGGGCCTCGGCCGTGTCTTGGTAGGGCGTGTCGCCATTGCGTACGTGCATCCGCGCCTGGTTGCGGGCCGACCAGACGGGTGGCGGGTCGTAGGGCGCCGGCGGTGACATCGCCTCCAGGCGCGCCTCGATGACGGGTTCCCCCCGCCCCTCGGGATCGGCGGGGTCGAAATAGACCACATCCAGGTCGGGCAGCGGCGTCGGCCGGTCGAAACCGTGCAGCCGGTCCCATACCGCGCCCCGGACGAAGCCGGCGCCGATCCAGGCGTCCGGCAGGCCGAGCGTCGCCAATGCCTCCAGGCAGGCCATGTGCCAGGAAGACGCCGCCAAGATGTCCGCGATGCGGGTCCGGTCGGTGAGGGCGGTCATGGCGAGCACTCTTGCGCGCGGCGGGGGAGCCCCCATACTAGGCGCAAAGCCCGAAGGGCAGGGAAGGGGAGAGGATGATGGGCGATCTGTTCGAGCGCCAGATGGCGATGTACGTGACCTACCACCGCGACGCGCGCAACCGCGCCACCCATTTCCTGGGCATCCCCGCCATCGTCTTCTCGCTGATCCAGCTGAGCGCCCTGGTGCGGCTCCCGGTGGGCGAGCAGGGCCTGTCGCTGGCGGTGGCGCTGACCGTCGCCGTCTGGGCGCTGTGGGTGGCGCTTAACCGGCCGATCGGGCTGGCGATGGCGCTGTTCCTGGCCCCCTGCGTGTGGCTGGCGGAATGGGTCGCGGCGACGCAAGGGCCCGCCACGGTCTGGTGGGTGTTCGGCGCCACCTTCGTCGGCGGCTGGGCGCTGCAGCTCTGGGGCCATGTCTACGAGGGCAAGCGGCCGGCGCTGCTGTCCAACCTGTTCCAGGCGCTGATCGGCCCCATGTTCCTGGTGGCCGAGATCTTCGAGCATCTGGGCCTGCAGAAGGACCTGCGCGACCGGGTCGAGACCATCGCCCGCGCCCGCGAGGCCGGGATGGTGAAGGCGGCCGCCGAGTAGACGGCCGCCTTCACGCCTCTATTCCAGCAGCGACCGCAGCATCCAGGCGGTCTTCTCATGCAGCTGCATGCGCTGGGTCAGCAGGTCGCAGGTCGGCTCGTCGCTGGCCTCCTCGGCGATGGGGAAGACCGAGCGCGCGGTGCGGGCCACCGTCTCCTGGCCGGCCACCAGCTGGCGGATCATCTCGTCGGCGCTCGGCACGCCGCTCTCCTCGGGGATGGAGGTCAGGGCGGCGAACTTGGACGCGCTGCCGGGGGCGGGGAAGCCCAGGGCGCGGATGCGCTCGGCGATCTCGTCCAGCGCCGTCCACTGCTCGGTGTACTGCTCCATGAACATGGTGTGGAGCGTGTTGAACATCGGACCCTTGACGTTCCAATGGAAGTTGTGGGTCTTCAGATAAAGCGCGAAGCTGTCCGCCAGCAGCCGGGACAGCCCGTCGGCGATGCGGGCGCGGGCCTCGGCGGGGATGCCGATGTCGATCTGGGGGGCGGTGGCCATGGCCGGGTCCTCCTGGTTGTCGTCCTTGGCACCAAGGATAGGCCGCCCGGCGGAGCCCGGCAAGTATGTTTGGAATGGTTCTAAAGTGGAGAATGGGTGTTGCTGAGGATCATTGCGGGGAGGGACGCCTGATGCCGCGCCCCTCCGGCCTGAAGGACATGACCGGCGCCGAGGTGCCGCTCTACGACGCCGCCGAGTTCGAGGCGCTGCGCCGCGCCGGGGCGTTGGCGGCGGCCACGCTCGATTTCATCGCGGGCCATATCCGCCCGGGCGTCAGCACCGGCGAGATCGACCGGCTGTGCGAGAGCTTCATGCGCGACCGCGGCGGCGTTCCGGCCACCATCGGCTACCATGGCTACAAGCACGCCTCGTGCATCTCCGTAAACCATGTGGTGACACACGGCATCCCCAGCGACGACAAGCGGCTGGCCGAGGGCGACATCGTCAATGTCGACGTGACGCCGATCCTGGACGGCTTCTACGGCGACAGCAGCCGCACCTTCCTGGTGGGCGAGCCGCCGGTGCTGGCGCGCCGCCTGGTCAAGGCCACCGAGGAGGCGCTGTGGGCCGGCATAAACATCGTGCGTCCCGGCGCCACGCTGGGCGATGTCGGCGCGGCGATCCAGGCCGTCGCCGACCGCGAGCGGTTCAGCGTCGTCCAGGATTATTGCGGACACGGAACGGGTGCCGTCTTCCACGACGCGCCGCAGGTGCTGCATTACGGCAGGAAGGGGACCGGGCTCCGTCTCGAAGCCGGAATGGTCTTCACCATCGAGCCGATGCTGAACGCCGGCAAGCCCGGGGTGAAGACCCTGCCGGACGGCTGGACCGCCGTCACCCGCGACCGCTCGCTGTCCGCCCAGTTCGAGCACACGATCGGCGTCACGGAGACGGGCGTGGAGGTGTTCACCCTGTCGAAGGCGGCTGCCCGGTCGGCATGACCCGACGGTGATGTCGCATTGCGCTCCGCTCCATGCGACCTACGAACGCTTGCCCGTAGGTCGCATGGAGGCGCAGCCGCAATGCGACGCGTCCCGGTGCGGGACCGCGATTAGCCGAAGCTCGCGCGCAGCATCCAGGCGGCCTTCTCGTGGGCCTGCATGCGCTGGTTCATCAGATCCTCGGTGACGGTGTCCTCGGCCTCGCTGGCGAGCTTGGCGACCTCGCGGCAGCCGCGCACGACCGTCTCGTTGTCGCGGACCAGCTGCTCCAGCATGGCGCGGGCGTCGGGCACGCCCAGCTCGTCCTGGATGCGGGTCAGCTTCAGGAACTGGCTGAGGCTGCCGGGCGCGAAATGGCCCAGCGCCCGGATGCGCTCGGCGACCTCGTCCACCGCCTCGGTCAAATCCTCGTACTGGTCCTGGAACATGGCGTGCAGGCTGTGGAACTGCGGCCCGGTGACGTTCCAGTGGAAGCCGTGGGTCTTGCCCAGCAGCGTGTAGCTGTCGGCGAGCACATGGGCGAGGCCCTCGGAGATCGCCTTGCGCTGGTTGTCCCCGATGCCGGTCTCGACGCCCAGCGCCTCGTCGGAAGCTGGGGTCTCGGCGGTCTGCAGGCGGTTGTCCATGCGGGTCTCCCTGGTATGGAAAGGGCGGCCGCCGGGTCGTCCCGGGACCGCCCTTCCAACGCTCCGGCTCCCCCACACGTTCCTTTGGGGGCCGCCCCTACTGCGCCGCGACCCCGGCCTGCCGTAGCTCCGCCACCCGGTCGGCCAGCCGCCCGGTCAGCTCCTGCAGATGGTCGAAGACCGCCGTGTAGCTGCCCAACCCCAGCGTGATGGAGCGCAGCTCGATGATGAGGTCGGCCATGTCGGCCTGCGGCATGTAGACCTTCACCTCGTCCCAGCCGGCCCAGCCGGGCCTCACGTCGAAGCCCAGGATCTGCCCGCGTCGCCCGCTGGCCAGCCGCTGCACCCTGGCGGTGAACTCGGTCGGGGTGGAGAGATTGACCAGCATGATCGGCTCCAGCAGCACCGGCTCGCACTTGCCCAGCGCCTCCTGCAGCGCCTGCCGGCCGACCGTGCGGAAGGCCTGCTCGCTGCTGTCCACCGCATGGTACTGGCCGCCGGTCAGCGTCACCTCCAGATCGACCACGGGGAAGCCCATGGGCCCGGAGGCCAGAGCCTCGCGGCAGCCCTCCTCGACGGCGGGGATGAACTGACGCGGCACGGCGCCGCCCACGACCGCGTCCTTGAACTGGAAGCCGGATCCCCGCGGCAGCGGCCGCACCGCCACATGGACGTCGGCGAACTGCCCGTGCCCGCCGGTCTGGCGCTTGAAGCGGCTGTGCAGCTCCGTTCCCTTGCGGATGGTCTCGCGGTAGGGGATGACCGGGGCATGGGCGCGGACGGGGACGTTGTGGCGGTTCCGGAGGCGGTCGGCGGCGATGCCCAGATGCACCGGCCCCTGGCCGCACAGCACCATCTCCGCCGTCTCCGCCCGGTGGTGCAGGGTCAGCGACGGGTCCTCGTCCACCAGCTTGTGGATGGCGGCGGTCAGCTTCACCTCGTCGGTGCGCTGTTCGGCCTGCACGGCGATGGCGTGGACCGGTTCCGGGGCATCCGGCCAGAAGGCGGCGCGGATCGACTGGCCCTTGTCGGTCAGCACGTCGCCGGCGCGCGCCTTCTCCAGCTTGCCCAGCGCCACCAGATCGCCGGCCTGGGCCCCGGCGATCTTGGTGACGGTCCCGCCGAACAGCGCGAAGAGGCCGCTGACCTTCTCGCCGCCCAGGCACATGCCGTCGGCCACCTGCCCGCGCCAGACGCGCGACAGCGACAGGCGGCCGGTGTGCGGCGTGTGCAGCACCTTCGCGACCTGCGCGACGGAGCCGCCCTCGGGGATGCCCAGCCGCTCGGCCGTGGCGGCAGGCTCCGGCGTCTCGTGGCGCAGCGCCTTCAGCAGGCGGCGGACGCCATGGTCGCGCTCGGCGCTGCCCAGGAAGACCGGCACGATCAGGTCCTGCGCCAGGTCGGCGGCCAGCTGCCGGTAAATCTCGTTGCGGTCGGGCGCGACGTCCTCGAGCAGCTTCTCCAGCAACCCGTCGTCGAAATCGGCCAGCGCCTCCAGCATCTCCTGCCGGGCCTCGCGCTCGCGGTCGCGCACCGTCTCGGGCATCTGCACCAGGTCCGACGCCTGCCCCGGCTTGAAGCGGTAGGCGCGCTCGGACACCAGGTCGACATAGCCGGTGACGTCCTGCCCGTCGCGGATCGGCACCTCGCGCAGCACCAGCGGCCGCTGCGACACCGCCTGCAGCGCCTGCATCAGGTCGCGGATCCGGGTGCCGCCGGCGCCCAGCTGGTCCACTTTGTTGATGAACAGCATGTGGGGGATGGCGTTGTCGTCGAGGAACTTGAAGAGCGGCGCCAGCATCAGCGCCTTGTCGGGCACCGGTTCGCAGACCACCACGGCCACGTCCGCCACCATCAGGGCGCGGCAGGCCTCGGACATCAGCTCGATGGAACCGGGGCAGTCGATCAGGTGCCAGCGGTCGCCCAGGTAATCCAGGGAGGCGACGCCCATCTCCACGGTCATGCGGCGCGCCTTCGCCTCGGCCGACGCGTCGCCCACGGTGTCGCCGCTGCCTGCGCCGCCCTTGCGCTGGATGGCGCCCGCGGCCAGCAGCAGGCTTTCCATCAGGCTGGTCTTGCCGCTGAGATAGGGGCCGACCAGGGCCGCGCAGCGCGGCGCGGCTCTCTTGCCGTTGTGCATTTTCCGCCTCCGGGTGCTGTTCAGCGCCCCTTAGGCATCTTCGACCACGACCGGCCCGGACTGGCCGCCCGCGGCGGGGCGCCCGTTTCCTCCGCCGAAGATGACACACCCACCCTCCCGCGGAGTCGAGAGCGAAAAGGGAGGGGCACCCCGCCCGGGGCAAGACTCCGCCGCATGCCCCCGAGCCCGCCATTGCGCCGCAGCATGATCTGGCGGCCGCGGGCCATTACCTCATCTATGGGGGCGGGGGCGGCGGCGACTACAATCCGTTGATCCGCATCTGTCCCGGGTTGCTAAAAAGCCATGGGCATTTGCCATATTTACAGAAGCATTGAGTAATCCACGGTTTCAACTAAAGTATAGGTTCCTGAAAGCTGCCGGAGGGGGCGGTTTTGACGGCCGGTATCCTGGCCATGCTGGAGTTCGCGCTGATCGTCTTCCTGGCGTCGGTGGGCCTGTCGGTCCTCGTCGCGGTGGGGACGCACGGCTACACCCTGCTGCTGGACCGGCTGGCCGGGACCGAGCAGCTGCGGCAGAAGCTCGCCCGCTATTCCCGCATCGCCAGCGGCCTCGGCGACCGGGTGGAGGCGCGCAAGAACACCGCCGCCGGTGCCGCGACCCTGCTCTTCTCCGCCCAGCGCCAGGAGAACCAGCTGAAGAAGCGCATCCGCGAGCTGGAAGCGTCGCCCCACCGCTTTGTCCGCCTGATCGGCCAGGAGGTGCAGCCGAACCGCGGCTTCGAGCTGCTGGTGATGAACAGCTCCGTCGCGCACCAGGTGAAGCGCGGGGAGCGCCATCCCTTCTACGACAGCAGCTGGGCCCGGCCGCAGCCGGTGCATGTCTGGGCGATCGGGATCGAGGAGGCCAAGGTCGAGCTGGACCGCGCCTTCCCCAAGACGGTCGGCTTCAAGATCGTCCACGCCGCCCCGATGGCGGCGGACGCCGTGTCGGCGGAGGCCGCGTCATGAACGGCTTCGGCATCGGCCTCGCCTGCATGATCGTGATCCTGGCGGTGAAGCCGGCGGTCCTGAAGGCGCGCAAGAGCATCAAGCAGGCCCGTCGCAGCATCAGGGAGCTGCGGCACCGCCAGCACGCCATCAGCCACCAGATCCGCGCCCTGGCGCGCGAGAGCCTGGCGCAGCGCCACACGGCCGACGCCGACGACGGCGAGGTCGGGGAGATGCACCAGGCCATCGCCGGCCTTACCCGCCGCATCCAGGAGCTGGAGGCGATCGACCGGCGCATCCTGGTGCTGGACGAGCGGCGCGGGCTGCAGGAGACGGGCTGGATCATCCTGGTCCGCCGCGAGGGCGAGGTGCCGCCGCTGGAGCCCACGCGCGTCACCCGCGCCTGGCAGGAGGGGCGGTACATCTTCTATTTCGCGACCGACCTGAACCGCGCCCGGCGCAAGGCGCAGGCCCGGTTCCCGGCCGCCCAGGGCTATCAGGTGATCGACGTCTTCCCGCACGAGGGCGATTTGTCGGAACCGCCCACCTTCGGCGCCAAGCGCGAAACCGCCTGATCAGGCCGACAGGGCGGCGGGCGCTCCTTGCGCCTGCGCCGCGCGCTGCTGCCGGCAGGCCACCAGCAACCCGTCGATCGTCTCGCCGTCGCCGGCCAGGGGCAGAAGCAGCGCCTCGAACTCCATGACCCGGCTCTCCCCCGTGCGGTTCTCGCCGTTCACGCGGGCGGCCAGCTCCACCGGCGCCTGGCGGCTGACGGCGCGGTTCAACGCGTCCAGGAACAGGCGGAAATGCGGATGCGGCGCCAGCTCGTCCAGCCGCATGCCGGTAATGTCGCGGCGGAACCACATGACCATGCTGGTGCCGATCCAGCTGACGCGGAAATGCGGATGCGGCGCCTCCATCTCCACCCGCAGCAGGTCGCCGGCCATAGCGGCCAGATCGACCGGGTCGAGATCGGCCGAGCGCGGGAAGGAGGAGGCGCCCCGGGCGGCCTCCCAGCGGCGCCGGAGATCGGCCAGCAGGGGGTCGCGGACGGCCGCCTCCCGCAGTTCCGCGTCGCCCGTCGTCACTCCAGCCACGCCGGCCTCCTCCCGCAGTGTCTGGCCCACCGGCGCATCGGCATGTGGGGATCCTTCGGTCCTCGCAGGGTAACGGGCCCTGCGCCAGGGGAAAGCACGACCTTGGGCGGCGGCGGGGGCGCTTTGGATTTATCGCGAAAGCCGTGGATATGCGGCGTCGGAGCACGCCTCGGTCGAAAGTCCTAGCCGCGACCCCGCGCGGCGCTGGCGCTCATCGGCAAGGCGCTACCCTCGGGCCCGCCGCTGCCCTATATGATGGGCGTCGGCGCCGCCGCGCCGGGACTGGTCGGGAAAGGTTTGGTCATGGCGCACAAGAAGTGGGGTCTGGGGCTCAAGATCAAGCTGGCGATCATTCCCCTCGCGACCATCCCGGCCCTGGTGCTGGTCTTCGGCAACGAGCGTCCCTCGGATTTCCGGGTGGTGAAGCCGCAGGGACCGGTCGTCATCTATGTCGACCCCAAGGACGAGCCGACGCCCGAGCCGGTGTCGCTGAAGGGGGCGGCGCTGCCCGCGCCCGTTCCGCCGCCCGACGTCACCGGCGCCCTGCCGCCGCTGCCCCGGGTGCGCTGACACGCCGCGGAGCCGCCTCGCCATCCCCGGGAGCCAAGCTGCCGCCGCGCTGTTTACCGGTGTGGTGACGCTTTTAAGGCGGCGGGATGATGGCCCCGGACGACGACCGGCAGAACGCCCCCAGGGGCGACAAGACGCCCGACGTGCAGGGCGGCGGGCAGAGCGTGGGCATCCCCGCGGCCGGCGAGCATGAGGGCCACGCCTACACGCCCCAGGGCGACAGGCCCGGCTTGCGCCATTGGCAGGAGAGCCGGATCACCAAGCCCGGCTTCGACGACCGGGGCGACATCTTCTTCGCCGCCGTCGAGATGACCCGCATGCCGATGGTGGTCACCGACCCGAACCAGCCGGACAACCCCATCGTCTTCGTCAACCGCGCCTTCCTCGACCTCACTGGCTACGAGGAGGACGAGGTCATGGGGCGCAACTGCCGCTTCCTGCAGGGCGCCCAGACCGACCGCCACGCCGTGGGGGAGATCCGCACGGCGCTCGAGGAGCGGCGCGCCATCGCCGTGGAGATCCTGAACTACAAGCGCGACGGCACGCCCTTCTGGAACGCGTTGTTCATGGGGCCGATCTTCGACAAGGAGGACAGGCTCCTCTACTACTTCGCCAGCCAGATGGATGTGACGCGGCGGCGCACCTCGGAGCAGAGCTTCCGCCAGGCGCAGAAGATGGAGGCGATCGGCCAGCTGACCGCCGGCCTGGCGCACGACTTCAACAATCTGCTGCAGGTGGTGACCGGCAATCTGGAGATCGCGACGGAGGAGCTGGACAACGACAAGGTCCGCGCCCGCCGCGCCCTGGAGAACGCCGACCGGGCGGCGCAGCAGGGCGCGCGGCTGACGCAGCAGCTGCTGACCTTCGCCCGCAAGCAGCGGCTGGAGCCCAAGCGCGTCAATCTGAACGCGCTGGTGGTGGAGTTCAGCGAGATGCTGATGCGCTCGCTGGGCGACCGGGTCGACCTCCGCCTGGACCTGCGGCCGGGCCTGCCGCACTGCACGCTGGACCCTGTTCATCTTGAGATGGCGCTGCTGAACGTGCTCATCAACGCGCGCGACGCGATGCCGGCCGGCGGCCGGGTGACGGTGGGGACGTCGGTGCAGCGCCTGGACGGCGGCGCCGCGGCCCATGGCTTGCCGCCGGGCGACTTCGTGGCGCTGTGCGTCCATGACGAGGGGCAGGGCATGCCGCCGGAGGTGCTGCAGCGCGCGACCGAGCCCTTCTTCACCACCAAGGGGCTGGGCACCGGCCTGGGGCTTGCCATGGTCCACGGCTTCGCCCAGCAGTCGCACGGCCGGCTGGAGATCGAGAGCGAGCTGGGCCGGGGGACCACGGTCCGCATGCTCTTCCCCGTCACCGCCGACCGCGTCGCCGCGCCGCAGGCGGAGATGGAGCCGGAACCGGCGCCGGCCGAGGGCACCGAGACGGTGCTGGTGGTGGAGGACAATGACGACGCCCGCGAACTCGCCGCCACCCACCTGCGCAAGCTCGGCTACCGGGTGCTGGCCGCCCGCAGCGGCGAGATCGCGCTGGAGATGCTGGACAAGGAGCCGCGCGTCGACCTGCTGTTCAGCGACCTGGTGATGCCGGGCGGCATGAACGGGCTGGTGCTGGCCGAGAAGGTGCGGCAGCGGCGCCCTGATATGCGCATCCTGCTGACGACCGGCTACACCGACGAGCCGGTGGCGCGGGGGACGGAGGCGGCGGGCATGGACGTGCTCAGCAAGCCCTACCGCCGCACCGAACTGGCCGACCGCATCCGCGCCGCCCTGAACCGGAGCGAGGAGCGCCCGCCCCACCAGTCCAGGATCTTCCCGCTGAAGGATTGAGGCCGGCCGGGGCTCGGCGGTCCAGGGCCGGGGCGTCCGGGGCCTCAGGCGGCGTCGAGCAGCTGGCGCACCGTGCGCACCAGGGCGGCGGGGCTGACCGGCTTGTTCATCAACCGCGTGTCGCCGTCGCCCATCGCCTCGAGGTCGCCGACCTCGTGGCTGTAGCCGGTGACGATCAGCCCGGGCGTGCCGGGACGGATCGCCCGGGCCGCCTGCAGCAGACCGGCGCCGTTCATCACGGGCATGGAGAAGTCGGTGACGATGATGTCCGCCGGCTCCTCCCGGAACCGCGCCAGCGCATCGGCCCCGTCGCGGGCCCGTGTTACCCGGAACCCGGCATCGGCCAATGCCTCGCCGAACATCTCGCGGATGAGCAGCTCATCCTCGGCGAGCAGGATATGCGGCACGTCTGCTGTTCCCGACCACCCGTCCGGGCGACCTGCCCCGGACTCCGTTGCCGCCGCACACTCGTGAAACGGCGCACCGGAAGCAATTCAGCTTTTCGGGATAGGGCGGGACGGCGATGCCATCCGCCATCTGTCGGCGACATACCGATGTGGAATGCGTCAAACCGACGGGCCATGCCGGGCGTCGGGCCCTATCCCAGTGCATAGGTCAGAAAGTCATGCTACCCATGGAGTGCGTTGTTCCGGGAGGAGGTCATGAAAAATGCCGAACTACTCAGAATTGGCCTCTTCCCTCAATGAAACCATCATTGGTTCGACCGGTGACGACACGATCACGCTGACGCTTCAGGGCACCGGCTTGAACACGCTGGTCGCGGACCTGGGGAACGACACCATCTCGAGTCTGGGGCTGTCTCCCGGGATCGTGGACGGTGGTGCCGGTGCCGACCTCTTCATCTTCAGCGGGACCGTTCCGACTTCCCCCGCCCTTTCACAACGGCTGGTCATCCTCCTGGACGTCTCGCCGGATGACGCGATCCGGGTTCCTTCCATACGGCCGCTCTTCGCGCAGTCCCTCTTCGTCTTGCCCGACTTCGCGCCGCAATCCTACATGGCCGGGTATCTGCCCGGCTTCAGCTCATCCAGCTCCACGACAGGGCTGCTGCTGCTGGAGACGACGGGGGACCGCCACTGGGATTACGCGATCGGCCTCGGGTCTTCGGCGTCGGGTTTCACGCCCCCATCCCTCTCCTCCCTCACATTCCAATCCGATCCGACCAGTCCGGATGGTACGACGGTCATCCGACTCTCGCCGACGGGCACGGGGGGCGCCACCGGTGACACGGTTCCGGGCAGCGTGCTCACCAGCGCGGTCATCGGTGTCGGCGCCAGCATCACGGGAAACATCGACCCGGCCGCCAACCCCGATACGGACTGGTTCGGGATCGATCTGGAAGCCGGTACGAGCTATCTGTTCGATCTGCAGGGTCAGTCCAGTGGCGCCGGAACGCTCTTCGACCCTCACCTGACCCTTTATGACAGCACCGGCCTGCCGATCGCCGCCGACGACGACGGCGGTTCCGGATTCGACAGCAGGCTCACTTTCACGCCGACCTCGTCCGGCCGCCATTACCTTGCAGCCGAGAGCCCGTTCTCGACTGGGACCTACCGCCTTGCCGCCATGGCGACAACGGCGCCCGCCGCGGACTTGCCCGGCAGTGCACTGACCACGGCTTCGCTGACATCCGGCGCCGCCACTGTCATCGGTACCATCGAGAACGCCTATGACGAGGATTGGTACGCGATCGACCTCGTGGCCGGCCAAGCCTATCGGTTCGATCTGGAGGGCGACGACACACGCGGCGGAACGCTCAACGATCCAGTCCTGACCCTGCGGAACTCCAGCGGTGCCGTGATGGGGCAGGATGATAACAGCGGCACCGGCAGCAACAGCCGGCTCGGTTTCGTGGCGACGGTTGGCGGCCGCTATTTCGTATCGGCCGAGTCTCCCTTCGGAACCGGCACCTACCGGCTGACGGCAGCGGGCTTCGATGACGTGCTGGGCAATGCCTCCACCGCGGCTGTCCTCGTCGTCGGCGGTAGCGTCGGCGGCGCGGTCGACATCCCCGGCGACCAGGATTGGTACGCCATCGACTTGGTCGCCGGCCGGACCTACACCTTCGAGCTGAAGGGCGCGGACTCGCGCTCCGGGACGCTGGCCGACCCTGATCTTCGTCTACGCAACGCCAGCGGCGCAACGATCGTGGTCGACAATGACGGTGGAACCGGCTTAGACAGCCTCGTCACCTTCGCCGCCACGACGAGCGGGCGGTACTACCTTTCGGCTGCGGGCGGTCAGGGGGCAGGGACCTACCGGCTAACCGCCACGTCGACACAGGCGAGCAACCCGTCCGAGTTCCTGCTTCAGAGCACGGACGGTACGCTGTTCGGCTGGGATCAGACGCGGGGCAGCGGCGGCTTCACGAACCTGGGCGTGCTGAGCTCCGGCGCCACCGTGCAGGGTGTTGCGGACTTTACCGGCGACGGGCGGGCCGACCTGCTGCTGAGCACGGCCGACGGCCAGTTGCAACTGCGGGAACTGGCGGCGGGCGCGCCCGGACCCCAGACCCTGCAGCCCTTCCATGGCGCCACTCTCCTTGCCGTCGGCGACTTCACCGGCAACTCCGCCACCGACCTGCTTCTCCGCAGCGCGCACGGCCCGCTCACCTTCTATGATGTCGCCGCGCGGGCCACGCGCGCCTTCATCACGCCGGCACCGGAGTTCTACGTCGTCGGGACGGGTGACATAGACGGTGCGGGGGGGAGCGACATCGTCTTCCAGAATTCCGCTACGGGCGCCCTGCTGTACTGGCACGGGAGCGGCTTCCGCAACCTGATCACCCTGGCGCCGGAATCCGGCTGGCATGTCTTGTCGGTGGGCGATTTCGTCGGCGGCGGGGCAGCCGACTTCTTGTTCTACAACCAGAACAGCCGGGCGATGATCTTCTGGGAGGTGGCCAAGGGAAGCCAGGGCTTCACCGACTTCATCGGCCTGCCGCAGGGCGTCGTCTTTAAGGGCACGGCGGATTTCAACGGCGACGGCCGCGACGACATCCTGATGCAGCAGGGCGGGGCGGCACGCTACTGGAACGGAACGCAGTTCGTCGACGTCAGCACCATCCTGTCGCCCGGCCTGGAACTGGTCGGCGTCGGCGACATCGGCTGAGGGGCGGGGCCAAAAAAAACCGCCCGCTAAGCCATTGGCCTAGCGGGCGAGTTGAACAGGGAGGCTTCACGTCTGGGAGACGTCGGGTCAGAGGACCCGCCCCGGCCGGGTAGCCGGGGGAACATCGATGCTGCAGCGCAGCAACCGATGCACAGAGATTTAATCATCCCGGTCCCGGATTGAAGCCCGAATTGGGGAGTCGTCCTATGCACCCTGCGCATGACTTGCCGGGAACGTTTCCGCGACCTTCTTGACGAGGAAGTCGCGGAACACGGCGATGCGCTTGGAATGGCGCAGCTCCTCGGCATAGACGAAGTAGGCGTCGATGCGCGGGCCGGCCACGTCGGGCAGCACGCGGACCAGATCCTCGTTGCCCTCGGTGATGAAGTCCGGCACGGACGCGATGCCCAGGCCGCTGTCGACCGCCCGGTAGATGGCGTAGAGGCTGTTGACCCGCAGGATCGGCGAGCGCTCCTGCGGCGGGTCGCCCACGGTCAGCGCCCAGTTGATGTTGGGCACCGGCGCCTTGGCCTCCGGCGGATAGGCGATGAGGTCGTGGTTGTCGAGGTCGGCCACCGTCTGCGGCGTGCCGCGCTTCTCCAGGTAGCTCTTGTGGGCGTAGAGATGCACCCGCACCGTCATCAGGTGGCGCTGGATCAGGTCGGGCTGGCGCGGCGGCACCATGCGGATGGCGATGTCCGCCTCGCGCATGCTGAGGTCGAGCTCGTTGTCGTCCAGCAGCAGCGTCAGCCGCACGTCCGGATAGATCGACAGGAACTCGCGGATGCGCGGCGTGAGCCAGGTGGAGCCGAAGGCCACCGTGGTCGTCACCTTGAGCGGGCCCTTCGGATGCTCCTTGCTTTCCGAGAGCATGGCCTCGGTCATGGAGAGCTTCGCGAAGACCTCGCGCGCGGTGCGGTACAGCAACTCGCCCTGCTCGGTCAGGATCAGGCCGCGGGCGTGCCGGTGGAACAGCGGCACGTGCAGGCTTTCCTCGAGCGCGCTGATCTGGCGGCTGACCGCCGACTGGCTGAGATTAAGGGTCTCGCCGGCATGCGTGAAGCTGCCTGCCTCCGCGACGGCGTGAAAGACGCGAAGCTTGTCCCAATCCATGCCCTGTCCCTAGGTTCCCCGGCTCGCCCGTTCGAGGGGTCCGTCCGGCTGGGTTGGCCGCCCAGTGCATAGCTGGGAGCCCGGTCATGATATACCGGGGGATTGACGGACGCCACAGCTAGCGACTAGCCGCGGCCCGGCGGGACCGAAAAAGTGGGCAATCCATCCTTTAGGACAGCAGGGAAGGCTCCCCGCCGCGAGTCGCGCCCCGCTGGTCGGGGTGATGAGAGCGCGACTCCGGCGGGTGGCGGGGTCAGTCCCAGCTGCTGATCATGTCCGGGCGGCTGGCCTCGGCGAAGGCCTCGGCCGGCGGGGCGGCCATCTCGGCCAGCCACTTCTCGACCTCCAGCGCCGCCATGCAGCCCATGCCGGCGGCGGTGACGGCCTGGCGGAACACCTTGTCCTTCACGTCGCCGGCGGCGAACACGCCGGGGATGTTGGTGCGGGTGCTGTCGGGCGCGGTGAGGATGTAGCCCTCATCGTCCATATGGACGTGGCCCTTGAAGACCTTGGTGGCCGGGTCGTGGCCGATGGCGACGAAGACGCCGTCCAGCGCGATCTCGCGCATGGAGCCGTCCACCGTGCTCTTCAGCCGCACGCCGGTCACCCGCTTGGGGTTCGACATGTCGGTGCCGCCCTCGCCCAGGATCTCGTCCACGGCCGAATTCCAGACCACCTCGATCTTCGGGTTGGCGTGGACGCGGTCCTGCAGGATCTTCTCGCCGCGGAACTTGTCGCGGCGGTGGATCAGCGTGACCTTGGAGGCGTGGTGCGTCAGGTACAGCGCCTCCTCCAGCGCGGTGTTGCCGCCGCCGACGACCGCCACCTCCTTGCCGCGGAAGAAGAAGCCGTCGCAGGTCGCGCAGGCCGAGACGCCGGCGCCCTGATAGTGCTGCTCGCCCGGCGCGCCCAGCCAGCGCGCCTGGGCGCCGGTGGCGATGATGACGGCGTCGGCCACGTACTCGTCGCCGCTGTCACCCTTGCAGACGAAGGGACGGCGGGAGAAGTCGACCTCGGTGATCAGGTCGAAGATCATCTTCGTCCCGACATGCTCGGCCTGCTTCTGGAACTGCTCCATCAGCCAGGGGCCCTGCACCGCCTCGGCGAAGCCGGGATAGTTCTCGACCTCGGTCGTGATCATCAGCTGGCCGCCGGGCTGCATGCCCTGGACCATCAGCGGCTGCATGTTGGCGCGCGCGGCGTAGATGGCGGCGGTGTAGCCGGCCGGGCCGGCGCCGATGATCAGGACCTTGGTGCGATGCTGGGCCATGGGGAACTTCCGGGTGGCGTTTGCGACAGGGGAGGGACCTTAGCCCCTCGGGCGGGCGGGCTCAACGGGACTCACGAGGGGCGCCGGCCGGGGTGCCGCCGGGAGGACAGGCAAGTGGTCCTTCACGGAAAAAGGCAAGTGGCCCCTTGCGGTAGGGGGGCGGGAGGCTGGCGCGATGGTCGCGTCTCACCTAAATGAAGATGATGTTTCCTGCACCGGAACGGGATGCCCCATGAAGAAGGTCTGGTCTGCGCTGCTGGCACTGCTCGCTCTGGCCGGTCCCGCCCTGGCGAATCCGGTGCGCACGGAGAATGTCGAGGCCGAGCTGTCGGCAGAGCCGGCGGCGGTGGCGCCGGGCCAGCCCTTCTGGGTGGCGCTGACCCACCGCATCCGCCCGGGCTGGCACACCTACTGGATCAACCCGGGCGATAGCGGCCTGCCGACCACGATCGAGTGGACCCTGCCCCAGGGCTGGACCGCCGGCCCCATCGTCTGGCCGGCGCCGGAGCGGCACCCGGTCGGGCCGCTGATGAATTTCGGCTATCATGGCGAGGTGCACCTGCTGGTCCAGGTCACCCCGGCGGCGAACGCGCCCGCCGGCGGCACCGCGCCGCTGCGGGCCAAGGCCGACTGGCTGGTCTGCGAGGAGATCTGCATCCCCGAATCGGCGGAGCTGGCGCTGGACGTGCCGGTCGCGGCATCTCCCGCCGTGCCGACCGCCGCCATGGCCAAGCGCTTCGCCGATGCCCGCGCCGCCCTGCCGACGCCCAGCCCCTTCACCGCCAGCCTCGTTCCCGGCACCGACGCGCACCGCCTGAAGGTCGCGGTGTCCGGTATCGAGGGCGGCGCGCTCAGGGACGCCTTCTTCTACCCCGAGCAGGACTCGCTCATGGAGGCGGCGGCGCCCCAGGCGCTGACCGTCGACGCCGAGGGCCTGACGCTGGCGATCAAGCCGGGCTTCAAGCCGCCGGCCGCCCCGGTGCGCGGCGTGCTGGAGCTGGTGGAGGAGATCGACGGCAAGCCGGTGCGCCGCTCCCTCGCGCTGGAGCCGACCCTGGGAGCGGCCGGTGCCGGCACGACCGCCGCCGCCGATACGGCCGGGCTGCCCATCTGGCAGGCGGCGCTGCTGGCGCTGCTGGGCGGCATCGTCCTGAACCTGATGCCCTGCGTCTTCCCGGTGCTGTCGCTGAAGGCGCTGGCGCTGGTGCATGAGGACGGCCGCACGGCCCGGCGCGACGCGCTGGCCTACACCGCCGGCGTGCTGGCGAGCTTCGCCCTGATCGCCGGCGTGCTGCTGGCGCTGCGGGCCGGCGGCGCGCAGATAGGCTGGGGCTTCCAGCTGCAGTCGCCGCTGTTCGTAGCGGTGCTGGCGCATGTGCTGTTCCTGCTGGGCCTCAGCCTGTCCGGCGTCTTCACCGTGGGCGGCGGCATCATGGGGGTGGGGCAGGGGCTCGCCAGCCGCGGCGGCATGGCCGGGTCCTTCTTCACGGGCGTGCTGGCGACCCTGGTGGCGACGCCCTGCACCGCCCCCTTCATGGGCGCCGCCATCGGCTTCGCCCTGCTGCAGCCCTGGCCGGTGGCGCTGGGCGTCTTCCTGGCGCTCGGCCTGGGGCTGGCGCTGCCCTTCCTGCTGCTGGCCTTCGTGCCGGGCTTCCGCCGGATGCTGCCGAAGCCCGGCCTGTGGATGGAGCGGATGAAGCAGGTCCTGGCCTTCCCGCTCTACGCTTCGGCCGCCTGGCTGGTCTGGGTGCTGTCGATCCAGGCCGGGCCGCAGGCGGTGGCCGGCGTGCTCGCCGGAATGGTGATCCTGGCCTTCGCCGCCTGGCTCTACGGCATCACCCGCCACTCCTCCGCCGGCTGGCGCCATGGCGGCGCGACGGTGGCGGTGCTGGCGCTGGCCGGTGCCGTGCTGCTGGCCCGGGCGCCCGAGGCGGCGTCGCCGGACACCACGCAGGCGGCGGCCGGCGAGGGCTGGGAGCGCTTCTCCGAGACCCGGCTGGCCGAGCTGACAGGGGAGGGGCGGCCGGTCTTCGTGAATTTCACCGCGGCCTGGTGCATCACCTGCCTGGTCAACGAGCGGGCGGTGCTGTCCACCGGCCCGGTCAAGGCCGCCTTCGCCGACCGCAACGTCACCTACCTGAAGGGCGACTGGACCAACCGCGACGCCGAGATCTCCCGCGTGCTGGAGCGCTTCGGCCGCAACGGTGTCCCGCTCTATCTCGTGTACCTGCCGGGAAAGGCCGAGCCGCTGATCCTGCCGCAGATCCTGACCGAGGGCGCCGTGCTGGAAGCGCTCTCGGGCCTGCCCGTGAAGACCTCGTGACGGTTCTTGGCGCCCGGCAGGCGCGCCCTATGTCCAGCAGGCAAGGTCCCGCCCGAGGGGCCGTTCTCTAGGGGAGAGTTTCACCATGGCCGTTACCCGCCGCTTCCTCGGTGCCGCCGCCATCGCCGGCGCCGCGCTCCTGGGCACCGCCTTCGCCCTGCCGGCCGCCGCCGCGCCGACCATCGGCCAGCCGGCGCCCGCATTCACCGCCACCGACGTCAACGGCAAGACCGTCTCGCTCGCCGACTACAAGGGCAAGGTCGTGGTCCTGGAGTGGACCAACCATGGCTGCCCCTTCGTGAAGAAGCACTACGGCTCCGGCAACATGCAGGCCTTGCAGAAGGACTACACGGCCAAGGGCGTGGTCTGGCTGAGCGTCGTCAGCTCCGCCCCGGGCGAGCAGGGCCACGTCTCGGCCGAGGAAGGGCTGAAGGTCATGAAGGAGGCCGGCGCCGCCCCGACCGCCAAGCTGCTCGACCCGACCGGCACCATCGGCCGCGCCTACGACGCCAAGACGACGCCGCACATGTACGTCATCGGCACGGACGGCAAGCTGCTCTACAACGGCGCCATCGACGACAAGCCGACCGCCAAGGCCGACGACGTCAAGACCGCCACGCCCTATGTCCGCCAGGCGCTGGACGCCGTGCTGGCCGGCAAGCCGGTCCCGGTGGCCGAGACCAAGCCCTATGGCTGCAACGTGAAGTACTCCAAGGGCGCGTAAGGGCCGGGAACTTCCAGCGGCGGCGCGGCGATGTATAATGAACATCGCCGCGCCTGCCGCAGGAGGCACAAGTGACCATCCAGATCGCCGATCCCAGGCTCGTCGCCAAGATTGAGCAGCTCGCCGAGGCGACCGGCCTGAGCACGACCGCCGCCGTGGAGCAGGCGGTCGACAAGCTCATCGCCGAGCGGGGACCCAAGGACTACGACCGCGAGGCCGTTCGGGCCCGCTTCGACGCCATCCTGTCGGAGATACATAGTATCCCCGACAGGCCGGATGCCTTCGATCCGCTGGAGTGGGACGAGAACGGTCTGCCGAAATGATTGCGGTCGATACGTCGGCCCTACTGGCACTCCTCTTCGAGGAACCGGAGCATACCCTCTTCAGCGATGTCCTGTTCAGCCAACCCAAAGCTTTGATCAGCAGCGTCACGGTGGTGGAAGCGCGCATGGTGGTTCAGGCGCGCAGAAATGACCGCGTTCTCCAACTGACCAACGACCTGCTCGGTTTGCCGGTCTTCGAGATCGTGCCGCCCGGCCCCGCCGAGGTCGAGGCGGCGATCCGCGCCTTCTCGACATTCGGTAAGGGCATGGGCCACCCCGCCCAGCTAAACTTGGGCGACGTGTTCTCCTATGCGCTGGCGAAGGTCCACGGCGTGCCCCTGCTCTACAAGGGCAACGACTTCAGCCGGACGGACATTGTCGCGGTGATCGCCGGTTGACCGTCAGCCTTCCACCCGCTCACCCCAGAGGTCGTATTCCTCGGCGTGCTCGACCTTCACCTTGACGATGTCGCCGACGCGGACGTCGCTGTCGCCGTTCAGGAAGACGGCGCCGTCGATCTCGGGGGCGTCGGCCTTGGAGCGGCCGATGGCACCCTCCTCGTCGACCTCGTCGATGATGGCTTCCACGATCGTGCCGACCTTGGCCTGCATCTTGGCCTCGGAGATCTTCTGCTGGTGCGCCATCAGGCGGTTCCAGCGCTCCTCCTTCACCTCCAGCGGGATCTGGTCGGGCAGCTCGTTGGCGGCGGCGCCCTCGACGGGCTCGTACTTGAAGGCGCCCAGACGGTCGATCTGCGCCTCGGAGAGCCAGTCCAGCAGGAACTGGAAATCCTCCTCGGTCTCGCCGGGGAAGCCGACGATGAAGGTGGAGCGGACGGTCAGGTCCGGGCAGTCGCGGCGCCAGGCGCGGATGCGCTCCAGCACCTTCTCCTGGTTGCCCGGCCGCTTCATCGACTTCAGCACCTTGGGCGAGGCGTGCTGGAACGGGATGTCGAGATAGGGCAGCACCAGCCCTTCCGCCATCAGCGGGATGACCTCGTCGACATGCGGGTAGGGATAGACATAGTGCAGCCGCACCCAGGCGCCGAGGCTGCCGAGTTCGCGGCAGAGCTCGGTCATGCGGGCCTTCACCGGGCGGCCCTGCCACTGGCTCTCGGCATAGCGTAGGTCGAGGCCGTAGGCGCTGGTGTCCTGGCTGATGACCAGAAGCTCCTTCACGCCGGCCTTCACCAGTCGCTCGGCCTCCCGCAGCACGTCCACCGCCGGCCGGCTGGCGAGATCGCCGCGGAAGGAGGGGATGATGCAGAAGGAGCAGCGGTGGTTGCAGCCCTCCGAGATCTTCAGATAGGCGTAATGGCGCGGCGTCAGGCGGATGCCCTGCGGCGGCACCAGATCGACGAAGGGGTTGTGCGCCGGCGGCACCGCCTCGTGCACCGCGTTCACCACCTGCTCGTACTGGTGCGGCCCGGTGACGGAGAGCACGTTCGGGTAGAGCTCGCGGATGCGGCCCTCCTCCACGCCCATGCAGCCCGTCACGATGACCTTGCCGTTCTCGCGCATGGCCTCGCCGATCGCGTCCAGGCTCTCCTGCTTGGCGCTGTCGAGGAACCCGCAGGTGTTGACCAGCACCACGTCGGCGCCGTCATAGGTGGGGGAGACCTCGTAGCCCTCGGCGCGCAGCTTGGTCAGGATGCGCTCGCTGTCGACCAGCGCCTTGGGGCAGCCGAGGGAGACGATGCCGACCTTAGGGGCGGCGTGCTTGGCGGTCAGGGTCATGGGCCTGCTCTGGCGCTGGGGCGGCGGCGCTCTTGCGCCCGCGGCCGGGTCATGGCTAATAGGGCGGCAGCCCTAAGGACCCCGCTTCCGAACGCCCTATATAATAAGGCGCGGCGCCCTTGCCCACCGTTCTAGCGCCGGACTCCGCCTACGCAGGTCGGAGGTGTGGCAGACGCAGGGCTCCCGGCGCAATTAGGTGCCACGGATGCGCTTGACGCCAGGGGTTCGCATCCATATAGTCCGCCAACTGTTTTCGGGGGGCAGGCTGTAGCCCGCCCCAGGCGGTCTAGACGCTGTCCCCAGTTTGGCTCTGCCAGACACCAGGAACCCCCCGGAAAAAGATAGCCGCACCCGAGTCCTTGTTCGGACGGCGTTCGAAAATGCCCATGCGAGGCGCATTGCTTCGTAGGCGGGCGTTTTTCGTCGTTTTAAAGGACTCGGTGGCAGAAGTTTTGGAACCGAACTGAAGAGCGGTCGATGCCGACGATCAACCAGCTGATCCGCAAGCCCCGTGAGGCTGTGGAGTCTCGGGACAAGGTCCCGGCCCTGCAGGAGTGCCCCCAGAAGCGCGGCGTCTGCACGCGCGTCTACACGACCACCCCGAAGAAGCCGAACTCGGCGCTGCGTAAGGTCGCCCGCGTACGCCTGACCAACGGCTACGAGGTCATCAGCTACATCCCCGGCGAAGGCCATAACCTTCAGGAGCACTCCGTGGTCATGATCCGCGGCGGCCGCGTGAAGGACCTGCCCGGCGTGCGCTACCACATCATCCGCGGTTCGCTCGACACCCAGGGTGTCAAGGACCGCCGCCAGCGCCGGTCCAAGTACGGCGCGAAGCGTCCGAAGTAAGGAGAACTTCCCATGTCCCGTCGTCACCGCGCGGAAAAGCGCGAAGTTCTGCCGGACGCCAAGTACGGCGACATCGTGCTGACGAAGTTCATGAACTGCCTCATGTACGACGGCAAGAAGTCCGTCGCCGAGCAGATCGTGTACGGCGCTCTGGAGCGCATCGAGGGGAAGGCCAAGGCCGACCCGGTGCAGCTGTTCCACGATGCCCTGAACAACGTGAAGCCGTACCTCGAGGTCCGTTCCCGCCGCGTCGGCGGTGCGACCTACCAGGTCCCGGTCGAGGTCCGTCAGGAGCGCGCCCAGGCTCTGGCCATCCGTTGGCTGATCACGGCGGCCCGCGGCCGTTCCGAGACCACCATGACCGACCGCCTCTCGGGCGAGCTGCTGGACGCTGCCAACCAGCGCGGCACCGCCGTGAAGAAGCGTGAGGACACCCACCGGATGGCGGAGGCCAACAAGGCCTTCTCCCACTACCGCTGGTAATGGCCGAGAGCTGATCGGAACCTCACGGCCATGTCCCGCTCCCACCCCCTGGATCGCTACCGGAACATCGGGATCTGCGCGCACATCGATGCGGGCAAGACCACGACGACCGAACGCATCCTCTATTACACGGGGAAGTCCTACAAAATCGGCGAGGTGCACGAGGGCACCGCGACGATGGACTGGATGGAGCAGGAGCAGGAGCGCGGCATCACCATCACGTCCGCCGCGACGACCTGCTTCTGGCGGGAGCACCGCGTCAACATCATCGACACGCCGGGCCACGTCGACTTCACCATCGAGGTCGAGCGTTCCCTGCGTGTCCTTGATGGCGCGATCGCGGTGTTCGACAGCGTGGCCGGCGTGGAGCCGCAGTCGGAGACCGTGTGGCGGCAGGCGGACAAGTACCGCGTGCCCCGCATGTGCTTCGTCAACAAGATGGACCGCGTCGGCGCGGACTTCTACCGCACCGTGGAGATGATCCGCGAGCGGCTGGGGGCCAACGCCGTCGTGACGCAGCTGCCGATCGGCGTCGAGGCCGGGTTCTCCGGCGTCGTCGACCTGATCGCCAACAAGGCGGTGGTCTGGAAGGACGAGACGCTGGGCGCCGAGTACTCGGTGACCGACGTCCCGGCCGAGATGGTCGAGCAGGTCGCGGAATACCGCGCCCGCCTGATCGAGCAGGCCGTCGACATGGACGAGGCCGCGACCGAGAAGTACCTAGAGGGGGTCGAGCCCGACGCGGCGACGCTGAAGGCCCTGATCCGCAAGGGCACCATCGGCCTGCGCATGGTCCCCGTGCTGTGCGGCTCCGCCTTCAAGAACAAGGGCATCCAGCCCATGCTGGACGCCGTTGTCGACTATCTGCCGTCCCCGCTGGACATCGAGGCCGTCTCGGGCGTCACGCCCGACGGCGCCGAGGACCGGCGCACGGCGGACGACGCCCAGGCCTTCTCGGGCCTGGCGTTCAAGATCATGAACGACCCCTTCGTGGGCTCGCTCACCTTCCTGCGTGTGTACTCGGGCGTCGTGAAGAGCGGCGACCACGTGCTGAACGCCGGCAAGGGCGAGCGCGAGCGCATCGGCCGCATGCTGCAGATGCACGCGAACAGCCGCGAGGAGATCACCGAGGCCTATGCCGGCGACATCATCGCGCTGGCCTCGCTGAAGGCGACCACGACGGGCGACACGCTCTGCGACCCGGCCAAGCCGGTGATGCTGGAGCGGATGGAGTTCCCGGAGCCGGTCATCGAGGTCGCGGTCGAGCCCAAGACGCAGGCCGACCAGGAGCGTATGGGCGTGGCGCTGCAGCGTCTCGCCGCGGAGGACCCGTCCTTCCGCGTGACGGTCGACCGCGAGAGCGGCCAGACCATCATCCGCGGCATGGGCGAGCTCCACCTGGAGATCATCGTCGACCGCATGCGCCGCGAGTTCCGCGTCGAGGCGAATGTCGGCGCACCGCAGGTCGCGTACCGGGAGACGATCCAGGCGCGCGCCGAGGTGGACTACACGCACAAGAAGCAGACCGGCGGCACGGGCCAGTTCGCCCGCGTCAAGCTGGCCTTCGAGCCGCTGAAGGCCGGCGAGGGCTTCCGGTTCGAGAACAAGGTGGTCGGTGGGGCCGTGCCGAAAGAGTACGTCCCCGGCGTCCAGAAGGGCCTCGAGGGGGCCGCGGATGCGGGCGTCATCGCCGGCTTCCCGGTCATCGACGTCAAGGTGGAGCTGGTCGACGGCGCCTACCACGACGTCGACAGCTCGGTGCTCGCCTTCGAGATCGCGGCCCGGGCGGCTTTCCGGGACGGCATGGCCAAGGCCAAGCCCGTCCTGCTGGAGCCGGTCATGAAGGTCGAGGTGGTGACGCCTGAGGATTATCTCGGCGACGTCATCGGCGACCTGAACAGCCGCCGCGGCCAGATCAGCGGCATGGACCAGCGCGGCAACGCCCGCGTCCTGGACGCCATGGTGCCCCTGGCCAACATGTTCGGCTACGTCAACAACCTGCGCTCCATGAGCCAGGGACGGGCCCAGTACACGATGCAGTTCGACCACTACGAGCCGGTGCCGCAGGCCATCGCGGACGAAGTCCGCGCCAAGATGGCGTGACCCGGGCCAGCATTGAGAAGGAAGAGTAACCATGGCGAAGGCGAAATTCGAGCGGACGAAGCCGCACTGCAACGTCGGGACGATTGGTCACGTTGACCACGGCAAGACGTCCCTGACGGCGGCGATCACGAAGGTGCTGGCGAAGTCTGGCGGCGCGT
>Ga0196964_10000053_pt1 | contig 93999 bp, 141 predicted proteins | sample S1_10metaG_FD_148615 | JGI IMG/M metagenome (GOLD analysis project Ga0196964, IMG submission 148615) | Soil microbial communities from Anza Borrego desert, Southern California, United States - S1_10 | ecosystem: Environmental > Terrestrial > Soil > Desert | place: USA: California | collected...
GCCATAAAAATCTCAACGTTTGTGCGGCGCTTAAATGTAGCAAGGAATTCCTTATACAAATCTTCAAGTGCTTCGAATGCATCGTTACGACGCCTAAAATTTGAAATTAGAGTTCGATTCATTGTATTTTAGCGAGGTGCAATAAAAAAAAGAAGAGTGAATAGTGCAACGGTCGAAATAATAATCACTTGCTCCTTCAGCGGCTCGAAACGCGCCCCATATTTTGGGGCATTTGTAGAAAGAAAACCGGGCATGTTATCAACACGTTGTAAAATTTCCTGAATATTGTTGGTCATACGATAAGTTTGCGTTATGGTCAATTATTGTCAAGGATTTTTCTGAAAAGTTTCAATTTCTGCTGCTACCCGTCTATATGCTTCGGCTTTACCAGCGTGATATCCTGCGGCGAAACTCTTTGATTCAGCGATTTTTGCCAAATGTTGCTCACAATTTGCTGCCTTGATAGACCACCGTGGCCATGCCATAGGGACAAGTCCATAGCCGTTACCGATACGTCTGGCGAAGAAAGACAAAATGGCGCGGGCCAATTTTGAATACCACGGGGCGGCATTAAGAGTGTGGACGAATTTTTCAATCGGTTCGGGATTAAAGGGATTTTGCATACATTACTGCACGGGTACAAGTTTATATTCTCTGCCGTCAATTGTAATGCGGCGTTCCGGGGTTGATTCCTCGCTTCTACGAGAGGGTTTAAAACCACCATGTTTTTGTTTAAGTTCGACGTAACGCGAATACTGCTCTATATCAAGCGCCTTTGGATTTTCATCCCCGATGCGTAGTAGACGCGCATCTCGAACCTTCCCAACAGCGGGAATTATCATTGCAGCGAGAAGTCCAATGATAACCACGATTATCATAATTTCAACAAGGGTGAATGCTTTGGTTTTCATTTTAGTGATGGTCTCTTGTTACAATCGGTTTCTTATCCATAATTATTTTGATGTCTTCCCAACTAAAAAACGGAGATTGGTTGTATGCAATTGCATTGTCAAACCCAATATCGAGAATTTTACCAGTCGTGACACCCGTTGGGTTAAGTTCGTGCGCGTTGCCGTGACAATGCCCACAAAGACAAAAACCACCGTCGCCCTGTTCTGGCCAGACATATTGTGGGTAATGCTGCATATATACACTTACGCCATCTATAAATGCATGGAGGTAATATCCGGTAAACGTGATATTTTGGTAATCAAGTGGGTAAAATTCCCCATTTATGGGGATAGACGCGGCATGAAGCGCGCTGGCATACGCCTGTTTCATTCCCGAAAGGTGATTCCCATTCATAACGAAATGCTTTTTAGCTGGGAGAGACGCAAATCGGTTAAAGCGCTTTGAGTCGGCATCGTTAAAGGCCACGTCCCCCAAACAAAATACAATCGTTTCCTTATCGACATGCTTCTCCCATTGCGAGAAAAACCAGTCATCGTGTTCCGTTATGGAATTGAAACCCCTCGTTACATAGAGAGGGGTCCAACTCTTCGGTACGTGCCCCAAATGTGGGTCACTAAAAAAAAGTAGCTTTTGATTGCCACTTTTGAAATGATGCAGTTTTTGCATTACGCAATGTGCTTACTGATTCTTGGATTTGTCAAGAAATTTTGAGCACGCTAGCACCAAAACATAACCGGGCCAGAAAATCGCCCCAAGAACCACAAAAAACCACTCGGAAAACCCAAGTATTTTTTTGAATTCCGTAGGATATCCATTGCTATCCAAATCGGGTGCAGCAAGTGACTGATAATGAAGCAGACCGAAAATAGGAATACCGATTACGTACAGGGATATCAGTAGACTCATAGGTTGTTATCTGTCAGAATGACAGCAACTTCCTCCTGTGTTTTGATATGCACATCCTCTTCCTTTGTAAACTTACGCTTGAGATTTTGTAGTGCATCACCCAAGGTCTTAAGGGGTTTCTTGATGAATTTCTTCATCGTTGTATTTTGCTTCTTAGCCGCGCGAGTCACCCGGTCCAACGTTGTAAGTGGGTCCAAACCCTCTTTCAACTGCAATACCCATCCTGTAAGTTGTTGGCTTGGCGGCAATACCCCAGAACTATTATTCAATACGATTACATATTGATTTTTAGTCTTGGGTACATGAGTTGCAGCGCGGTCATCCTTCTTTTCTTCCTCAAGCTTACGAAGCGCTTTTTCGGCTTCTTGCAGCTTTTGCGAATCGACTCCGATATCGCGCAATTCCGCTATAACCTCGTCAATTTTAAGTGCCATATAATTATTATTTAAACAGTTGGAATTGTGGCGTACCCTTCTTATCTTCTGTCTTCTCGCCTTCCTTTGGAGGATGGATATCGAACTTCAACTTATGAAGTTCCCCAATAACCCCAACGATACTCTTACGCAGGCGGTCAATTTCCTTGGCAACCGTCTCTTGTGCCTCCTTAGTCTCAGCAACGCAGAGTTCATGCCATCGAGCGACAAGGAACGCAAAGACTTCAGTCGAATTCAAGCGGGCATATGTGCTATAACCCGAAAATTCTTCTTCGACCTTTTTAATCGCCTCGGACGCTGCCTTGATGTTCGGAGTGAGTGGCTTAATGTTAGCATCGAGATTCTGATTCTCTGCCGCCTTAAGCGTAAGATTACCGTCAGACGCTTCAGTGACTTCTCCCTTATCATTTACCGTCTTTACCTGCATTAGCTGATAAAAGCAGTATACCCAATCACCAACCTGAACCTTGCTAGGTGAAGGCTTGGTATTGGCGTCAAATGCAACTACATTTGTAGCCGACTCTTCTTGATTTGTTTTCTTCTTGTTACCCATATTATTTTGTTCCTGTTACAGATTTTTGTAGATTGTTAGCTGTCTCCATCCACTTCATGAATGATGCACGTTGCCCGCGAGGAGTTTTGTTCCAAGCAATCTTTGTGCGATTATAAACTTGATTTATAACCCTTGGGTTGACTTGGCCCTTAAATTGTGAAGTGACCAACTTACGAAGTTTCTTTGATACTTTTTGTCTCATAAATTATTTAAATTGTATATTGAATTTTCAAGTTCGAAAAACACATGAATTCCCAATACTTTATCGTCGATAATAACGTATGGAGCGTTTGGATAATAGGTTCGAACGATTGCCGCGACTTTCTCCGCATCTTTCTTAGTGGGGCGACGGACACTTTTAATAGCAAAGCCAAGTTCAATATTGGCAATACCTTTATCATCAATTGTCCATTTACAATTTAGCTTTTTCAGCCGCGTTTCCAGTGCGGGCGGCAATTTACCTTTTATTGTGTCTTCCATGTTCCTTCCTTATTCTTCACCAGTTCCAAATCCGTACCAATCCTATCCAATATAATAAGCTTAAAACCGCCAGTCGGCAAGATTTCTACAGAGATGACTTCTTCATTAGCGCCCCTTATCTCCACAATAGAATTGCTTTTAATACGCCAACGATTCTCTACCGTGAAGTTAGGTGAGTTAAACCCTTGATATAGCGCAATTTGGATATTGTTTTGGCTCATGATTCGCGGCGATATTCCAACCCATTAAATCCAACCAAACGGCGAATTGCGCTTTTATGGAAACGGGTTTCACCTCTAAACAGACCAGAGTAGGGTTTCACATCTACGTAATTCTTCGTCACCTTCTTTACCTTACCAGAGAAGATATACGCTTTGGACATCCGCTTATTTTTGACCTCAAAGCCCAAAAACTGCCCCTTTGTGTAATTTAGGAATTCATTTAGCTGGTTTATATTTGTGTTCATCTTCATTTAATATTAGTATCTCGTTAATATGTAACTTTGTCAGTGGCGTCAAGTTATTTTTTGCATTAACTACCAAATCGGAGGTTAATCGAAACTTGAGATTCCTGATAAACATATCAATCTTTTCGCCGTAAACCTGCTCAATAAAAATGGAAGCCTCCCATGTAAGAAGTTGGTCTTCTGAAGTGGGCACCATACTCCGACCGGATAGACGGGGCATGCGAGGGGATTTGAAGCTAAATGACGTATATTCGCCGAACTCCCCGGCATCCTCTTCCTTCCAATCGAATACCCACCCTAGCGGTTCAAACTTATTCTTGAACCACTTTAAACGGTCTGCGGGGAGCATCTGTTCTGATATCATCGGTCAAATACACTTCTACTGTCAATTTAAGGTCTGTGGGAAGGGGAATTTTGTCGCGTTCGAGTTTATCTAAGTCATTACAAACATCGTAATATACTTCCATCAATTGTTGTTTCAATCGTTCTTTAACTGCTCGGCTGGCTGGGGGATTATCCCACTTTCGCGGCTGTGCTACCGGGGTTGAAAAACCCTGTTCGGACGTATTCCCGAACACGTGCTCGGAGCCGTTTGAAGGTTTTTTCAATTCGCTGTTGTTCTGCGGGGCTTCGTTTGGATTCATTGTAATTAATTTCGCCTATTGAATCTAGTATATAAGGTTTAAAATAGGAGTAATCATAAGGTTCCCATATAAACTGATTTTTAAATTTATACTTCTTTGGTCGCTTAATATCCTTTACAGCCATCAAAAAGTTAGCGCGTTTAGTCGATATTCGTATTGGTATGCCGAAAATTCGCGGCTTTTCATGGCCCATATTGGGGTGATAAGTTTGAAACTTTGGGTCAATCTTTAAATGCAACCATGTACGCCAACCTAAAGTGATATGTTTGGGCCATTTGCCAGTATCACGCATGCATGATATGCGCAAATACTCAATTCTTTCGATTAGATTCATTTCATCAACTTTAACCGCGCATCAAGCATGTCGTCGATTTCACACTTTATCATAGTGCGCTCGTAGCGGTCGTTCTCACGAAGGAGTCGCACGCGCAGACCCTCCAACTTCTTGTCGATTTCGGGAATAGTCATAGGTTTTACCTTTTTAACTGATTCGGTTACTGGTGTGCTAGGCGTGTTATCTTCACTCATATTAATATAAAAATTAATCCAACCGCAATGGCAATTAGCAGAATTCCCACCCATTCTTCATACGGGTCAGGCATAAATGTATTATCCTCGTCGTTATAATAGCTCATTCGGAATTAATCTTTTTTTGATTGGAGAGCGAGATAGAAAAGCCAAGCGAGAATCACCCCAATGACGATGATGATATTCAAGATGATATACATATCTACAAGCTGTGACATTCGCTTATATTATTTCTTTAGAAGTTGATAAATTAATTTAACCAAATCTTCGGAACCAAGCGGCTTAAAGTCAAGCATTTTAAATGCAAAACTAGCACGGTTTGTCTGCCCGTAAGCCTGCAAGATGACGGCAGCGGCGTCTTTACGCGCCATATTGCGCAATGGTTCAACTTTTTCTCGCATCGCCTGTATCAAAGCCGCCATTTCCTTTGAGGCATCACAAATCTGTGAAGCATAGCTGCGCACCATGCTAAAACATTCATAATCAAATGCTTCTGTAAGTTTTTTCTCGAAAGTCTGGTAGTCGGGCTGACCGTATGCAAAATATAAATCGATTGTATTTTCGAGCGTGGCATGTTCCTTGAAACGGTGGAGCGAAAGATAGGCGGAACCCTTTAGTTTTACCCGGTTTTGATTGTTGTTATAGGATAAAACGTAACCCTCTCGGTCTCGTAAAATTGCACAGTTTGAAACAATGTCTTCAATCGTGTCAAAAGTATATCGTTCGGGGCGTCGAATTCCAATCTTTTCTGCAATTATGTCAACTTCCGCATGAGTCAGAATCCGATAGGTTTCGTTTTCAATGACACCGATTAACACAAATTCGACAATAGAATGTCGCAGAACAATAACATTCGTCGGAGACAAATACTCGAAAAGTAGTGTGTACCCCTCGCCGTTCACCCATTCATTATCTGTAATAGCGGGATGTTGACTAAGATAATCTGCAATCTCATGAGACGATTCCATACCCTCAAAACCAATTGAGCCGCGAGTACGAATAATATGTTCGCCGTTATATCGGGATACGCAAATTAAAGAACCGTCTTCCTTATTATCTACGACCCAATCTTTGAACGTCTTAGGGTCTGGATATAATTCAGGATGCTCGCCTAGATTGTAAAATTTGGGCCAGCCACAATTAATCGGTGCACCTGACGAGTTTACCATTACGGAACGCAGAAACATGTTGTCCTTGTTCCATTTCGTCGTAATATTCTTGGCGCAAACAAGATGGCACAATTCACCCCCAATATCGCGAGGAACGATATTAAACTGTTCGGGGTCAATTATTTTTATGTCTATTTTCATTTTGCGCCAAAATCTTTCTAGCTTCTTTACCCTTTGTCAAACCCTTTCTCCATTTTTGATAAATTCCCCTTCTTTTCAATGTTCTCTTAATGAGATATGCGCTAACTGATATGTATTTCATTCTTTTAATCTTTCGTTTTACCAGCTATCCCAAGAATCAATGCGAAAAATTTCGTAAATTACTGTTTTCAACTTATTTAACTCGACCTGCATTTCTTCGCTCGAATTGCTTCCGGGCCAAGTGCTAAAATGCGCGCCAACATTGAAAATGTGATATTTCTCATGAAGAAGTTTTTCAATTTCTTCGTAGGCAAGTTGTGCGCGCCCTTCATTATTTCCCGGACCTTGTACTGGCATGTTATTTCCTTTCGCTTAAATCCAAGAAATCACAATCGTTCACTCGGGCGCTCATATTATCCGAAAGATGGAGAATCCATGCCTCGCGCGACTTGGGGAAAACCGGTGACCCATAATCGCCATGATGGGCCAAAATACAATGAAGAACTTCGTCATGTATATCGTGGCAGATATCAAGCATAGTAACAGCCCTAGTCCATTCAACAGCCGAACGACAAAGATGGTTTACCCTGCGTTTATGCGGGGTTTCCTGCCAACCCGTCGCCTCTGTTATCACGTCTTCTTTCGAATACAGAATTGGTGCATAGTCCCAAATCTTGCCATAGTCATGCCAGACAGCCGAGGTAAACAACACTTGTTTATTGATTTTATAACCCCAAGCCCCAAAAGCTTGGGCGTTTCGCATGCATAACAACATCACTTCACGAGTATGTAGTGCCAAGCCACCTTTGCCGAAGTGGTGTTTATTGGCGGATACGCTTCCAGTACAGACAGCAAAATAAGGATTATCCAACACAATCGAACAAATTCGCGCAATATCCTCATTTAAAGCGGGATTATGCTGCGCGGCATGTCGCATATGAAGGATGGGGTCGGCCATCTGTTCATTATTTAGAAATTCGAGTGCTTTAATCATATTACCACTCCACTCTAAATTCTACCTCTCGATTCGGCCCCTCGCCAAATTCCGACAGATACATTTCGATAATTTCGTTTACCCAAGGTTCGTTTTTATCACTTTTTGAATCATTGTCGATTGTAAATACTGAACCATTATGCACTCCATATGCTTCAAGGAGCCAATGCCAGAAGTCTTGATAGGGTAATTCCTTAACGATACCCGTGGCCAAGTCTAACCTATACTCTGCAAACCAAATTGTTGACTCACCCCTCTTCTTTCCTGATGGGTCTATTTCGCCATATCCCTTCTTATCACACCATTCGAAGAATTGCGAATGTGATTTTGCATAGTCGCGAGTTCTAATCTTGTATTTACTTTCTATATAACGCGTACAATCACTATAATCATAAATTGGTTTACGTATAACTTTCGTTGGTTTGTTCATGGAATAAGGATAGATTTTACAATGTGAAGCCCCTCGTCAAGATTATTGACGCGGAACGCACAAAGCTGCCGAAGAAACATATGCTCATGTGGGTTCCCGCTATCCTCCATAACAAGAACGATTGGAATGCGCTGCGAATCTGCCCAACCAATTTCAATGATAGTGCCAATAGAAATGGCCTTGGCGCCGAGAAGATAGACGAGTAGAACATCGCAAGTTGTAGCATCGTATCTATCGCGGCATACAACAGCCCCGTCCCGACTCATGGGAAACTGATTGTAGTTCGTATCAGAGGCATCAATCGCCGTTTCATTCTTCAGATATGGCTTGGCGCGCATGGGGGAGAACCCATTGAGACCGCATGCCGCCAATTTTTCCTTTGCATACTCGCGCCAAGTTGTTGCGCCATCGTAGTTTAATCCTTTAATCGGACCTGCCAAATAAACTTTATTTTTCATATTTTAAAAGGAATGGGGGTTGGATACTTAAAACCAGTGGGGTGCAACCGAGTATAAACCGTTCCGCCATTTTCGCCATTTTTCTGCAAAGGATATGGACACGTTCTTACACCAGAGTAGTCTAAAAGTTTGAGTGGCCCACTGTCTCGGTATAATTCTCCATAATATAAATACTTAAAACCCGAATTTATAATGAGTTTGGCGCACGTAAGACATGGAGAATGAGTTAAAAACATTACCTTTTCTTTATCATCGGGAACAGCTTTTAACAGAGCGTTCATTTCGGCATGAATACAGCCGCATTTACCGGGGGTAGAGCTATCACAATCGTTGGCCAGTCCTTTGGCGTTACCATTGTAACCAAATCCATAAATTTGGTCCAATCTCTTATTTGCTATCAGCGCGCCAACCTTCAAACGTCTACAATGACTATTTTCGGCTACTGTATAAGCGAAAATCATATAATTCCAGAACCACGGAGCGCCCGTAAAACCGTCAATCTTTTCTCCGCGTTCCACGGCTTTATGGCACCGAGTATGTAAATCTTTATCTATTACAAGAAGATTGAGGGGGTGATTGTTTAGAGGGTTTCCGTCCTTATGGTGAACGATTTCATTCTCTTTAAGATTTATCCCCATTTCATTTTCTACAATCCAACGATGCTCTAAATATGTTTTATCATTAACTCTGACTTTCCATACTGCATGTCCATCGGGTGATGTTGTTTCGGCAAATCGTACAACCCCACCAGAATTTATCAAATCTTTTCGACGTGGAATGTTGTATTCTTCCATCCATTTATAAATCGTCGATTCGGCGACACCATATGTAGTAGATAAATCTTTAATACTTGGCATCTTTTCACCCCAATACGCTCCAAAAAGCTCGTCTTTTCCCGGTATATTCATTCTTTTAAAAATCGTTTTAGAAGTTGATATTTGGGATGATTTCTATCAACTGATATTTCCACCACACGAAATATCTCTATGATATCTTCCAGCGTCTTTACCTTGTCCCAGTCTATATAAGCCCAATTTGGGGTGGTGATTTTCCACGCGCTCTCGCAGCTTGGTTCACATTCAGAACCTTCAATATTTTTACCACATTTCCAGCAACTCATAATAATGAGGAATCATCCTATTACAGATGATTCCCCACAACTAACAACCAATGAACCCCAAATCTTAGCGTCGTGGCGCTACGCCTGTGGTAGCATTCGACGAAGATATATTAAGCAATCCTGATGCTTCAAGCAAGCGCAAATTCACAAGATTATCTGTGAGACTTGAGCCGCCCTTTTCGGTGCTGCCAGCGGTGATAACAAACTGCGGCACACCAATCTTGGAAAGCTTATCTGCAACATTGACATCACGATTAGCCGCGATTTCAGCCAGTACACGGTCGCGCTCAGAGATAGCGCCCGCCAATACAAGTCGCTCCTTTTCAGCGTTTGCACGTGTAATAATAGCCTTGGCATCTTCCTCGGCGGTCTGACGTGCGAGTCGCGCCACTTCAAGATTACGATTAGCTTCGGTTTCAGCCTTTTGCTTTTCGAGTCGTGCGACCTCCAATTCGCGCGTTGCATTCGTTTCGGCAACAGCCTTTTCCTGATTAGCCTTCAACTCGGCTACTTCCTTTTGCTTTTGTGCTTCGATAACGGCTGCGGCCTTTTCCTTATTAGCCTTTGCTTCGAATTCGGCCTTTTCGCGCAAACCCTGTTCTACAATCATGAGACGCTGTTGAGTTTCCTGTTCGCGCTGTGCCTTTGCAGATTCAGCCTTAAGGAATGAATCCTTCTTCTGAGCGAATTGCTTTCGGGTCTGTTCGTCATAATCAGTTTCGGTAATGGAAAACTGCGTGACGCCAATACCAAATGAGACATAGGGCGATACTTGTGAAACCTTCACCTTGTCGTCCTTATCTAATACGACTTCAGTGGCGAATACACGAATACCATTACCCTTTTCGTCCTTTTGGTCATCAAGAACGCGTTCGACGCGACGCATTTCATAAAGGCCCAAATTCAATTGTTCGGTTGCAACCTGATTGAATTCACCCTTGCGCGAAGACTGGTGCTCCGACGCTGACATAAGCGGACCGGTTGCCTTGAGCACATTTGAGATATGTCCCCAAACAGCACTCTTTACATTATCTTCATTACCACCAAACAAACGATGGAAGTGACGCTTTTGTTCCTTTGTGGGCGGCGTTGCGATACGAATCATAACATCCATATCGGCAGTGCCACCGTCATTAAAGGTGACGCGTGTCGATTCGTCAGTTGGTGAATCCTTGGTCTTTTCCTTCGTAAATTCAAATTGATAATTACGTGGATAAGTCCACACACTGCCAAACCACTTCATATAGTAACCGGGACCATCAACAACCTCAACTGTACCCCAAGGATATTGGAGAACCTGCCAATTTTGGTCATCATTTTTTCCGACCAGACCGAAGAAACTGGAAATAGCTACAATAATAGCCAAACCAATTGCTCCCCATTTAATGATTCCCTTAATTGGGAACGCGTTAGACGACGTATCGTTTTGTGTATACTTCATATTTGATTATATTATAAGGTTTACCGACTATTAAATCTTAACCTTTTCAAGTTCTTTTTGCTGTTCTTCCAGATATTTCTTCTGCCGTTCGGCGATATCTTTGAGAGATGCCTCGCGTTTTTCAAGATAAGCCTTTTCGTTTTTAATTATCTGTGCGTTAACCTCATCTGACCCTAGAAGCCAATTGAGAAAATTATCAAATCTCTTCGATTTGAAGAACCAGATAACGAGTGCCAGTAAAATGGCGAGAATAATAAGTATTTCGAGTCTATTCATAGAATTTAGGGGGGGGTGAAGATAGGGTTATTTCCCATGTTCCGTCAAGAACTTTATTTAAATGTATGTGATGCCGCGCGCAAATTTGAAAATTTGGTCATGGTGGTCGAACGCCAAAGATATTTGGTTATCAACAAGTTCTCGAAGACTAAACCATCGAATTTCGGTGGCGTCACTTTGCGCCTTCGGACTGACAAATTGCATATCCCACAACGTCAAAACATAAACGATGGATATCGTGCGCCCGCGAGGGTCGCGCCCCGGTGCATCCTGAATCGTCAGGAAAGAAAAGGTTGTTTTGAGATTTGGGTCGTAAATATCAATTCCCGTTTCTTCTTTTAATTCTCGTGCGGCGGCAGCACGTAGAGACACATCTTGTATTTCGTCATGATGTGCTTCCGAATTGAAGAAGCCACCCGGAATAGCCCACATACCCTTGAACGGTTCATTCGCCCGCTTAATAAGCAGGATACGGTCGCCACGCCTATCATATACAATGATATCTGCGGTGATATTTGCCCTCGGATATTCAGATTTCATGTGGATTAAATTACATTTTCAAAACTAACGGGATGCCTTTGGGTAATTGGCAAATTGCGGCCAAATCCAAATGCGCGACGATGAATCCTCAAGCATGGGGGCGCCATCCGACGTTTGTATTCAGCACCATCAACCAGTTTAAGAATGCGCTTAATCTCCTTTAGAGTTAAATCTTGAATCAAGCCTTTGTTAAGGGAAATTTCGGTCCGGGTCAACAAATCACGTTCAAGATAGAGTTTGAGTAATGCGTCAAGAACTGGATAAGGCGGCAAACTATCGGTATCTTTCTGCCCTTCCCACAATTCAGCGCTGGGCGCTTTATCGATAATAGCGGTTGGAATGATTGGACCAGATTTGAATTCGTTGTACCAACGCGCCAAATCGTAAACTTCCATCTTGTATACATCCATTAATACGCCCAAGCCACCAGCAACATCGCCGAAGATTGTACCATAACCAACGGATGCTTCAGATTTGTTAGTTGTATTGAGTACAAGCGCCCCATATTCATTACTAAACTCCATCAGAATCCGCATACGAATGCGCGGCTGTAAATTTTCAATGGTGAGACGTTTCGGCGGCGTTATTTCGTCTTTAAATGTTTTCGAGAACGTCTCAATTGCGTATTGCGTTTCCCACTCAATATTACGATTATATAGGCGGATACCCAGATTCTTACAGAGAAGAACGGAATCATCAACACTCCCCTTGCTAGAATACTGCGCGGGCATTGTTATTGCCGTCACGTTTTCCGCGCCAATCGCGTCACTAGCGAGCGCCAACACTACCGCACTGTCGATACCACCAGATGAACCAACAACAGCACTCTTAAAACCGTTCTTCTTCATGTAATCCCGAAGACCGAGAACAAGGTGATTATAAATCAGCGCATTTTCGTCACAATTAGTTGTATACTCAAGACAGGTTCCGTCCAAATTAACCAACCACATCTCTTCCAAAAACCCGACGCCGCAACGAACACGACTTTTCGGAAATGCAACAAAACTATGCCCATCAAAGATTAAGCTGTCTTGACCACCAACCTGATTGACATAAACAATTGGCACGCCATACTTCTTAGATAGTCGATTATACATATCATATCGCTGAGTATGTTTACCGATATGTGATGGCGAGGCGTTGATTGTAATCAAGGCGTCCGGCTGAAACAGTCCCATTGTATTAGCAACGGGGTTAGTTGGATAGATTGGGGCATCACAAATCGCCTCGTCATTCCAACAATCTTCACAAATAAGCAATCCGAACGACTTTCCGCCAACTTTAAAATAGTTTTGTTGATTAAATTTGCCGGGTTCAAAATAACGCGCTTCATCAAACACGTTATAGGTTGGGAGTAATTGCTTGTGGTATCGCATTATCTCCAACCCATTCTTAAACACCACCGCCGAATTTTGAAGTGGCTTACCCACTCCCAGATTGCGTGTCACCACGCCTAAAACAATTGTTGCCTCGGTTTCCGTGGTTAGTTTTCGAATATCTTCAACATAAGCAAGCTGTTCCTCCACGAAGCCGCGCCGCAGCAACAAATCATTCGGCGGATAACCTGTAAGCGTAAGTTCTGGGAATACAATGATTTCTGCTCCGTGGTAATTTTTAATGGTAAGGTAAACTTTCTCAAAGTTCCCTCGTAAGTCACCGACAATAGGATTGAGTTGCGCCAGTAAGATTTTCATTTGGTGAGAGAAAGAATGAGGAATATGAAACCGTCAAGAAGAAAGTGGCTAATAATCCGCCATCTCATCCATTGATATGTTTTTCGTTGGTACTATACAACACAAATACAAAACGCATATCATTAGCTGCGACGTGTTGTACGCGCCATCCATCATTCAACATTGATTGAACCTCATGAAAACACTCTATATTCCCAGCTTGTACCGTTATAATTTTGTATTTCATAGGTTTTGCGCTACGTATTTAATATATTCCAAATATTGGGGGCTTACGCACATCGCCTTTTCTGGATTATTTGACAGTTTGGCAACGGGTTGTCCGTTACAATATGTCATCTTCATTACAACCTGCGGAACAGGAATGAACGTATCATTTGTCAGATTTGTTCCAATACCAAATGCCACATTTATTTCGGGCGAGATTTCCCGATGTATTTTGAACATTGTTTCAAAATCCAACCCATCTGAAAAGAATAACGTCTTGGTCTTGGGATTGATTTCATATAATTCATACATCTTAATCATTGTTTTAGCCCAATGAAAAGGGTCGCCGCTGTCATGGCGCAGGCCACGATATTTCGTCGCCAAATCCTTATCAAAATCTCGTAAGAATTTATCGGTTCCCAAAGTGTCGTTTAGTGCAATCGCCAGCGCGCTTCCAAACGTGTTATACCATAGATGAAAGGCATCAGACTGACTATCTTGTATACGCCCCATAGCCTGCATCCCCATGACGTATTCATGTCCAAACGTTCCAACCGGTTTAATATTTAAACGTCGGGCTAAATTTACATTACTTGTGCCAAAAATAACTTTATTTTTAACAAGTTCTTCAACCACAAATTCCTGCCAGTTAGCAGATAAACGGCGGCGCGTGCCAAATTCAATCAGATTAACGGGTGGCAAAGACTTTGTGACAAGTATTTCATTATATTCTTTGAGATTATTAATCTTGTCTTCTAAACGCGTCTTACCAGTGAGTTTAACACTGTCTTCGTGAATACTATTTCTGCTACAATATCTTTTCGAATAGTGCTCGTTACAAATCGAAAGAATAAATGTTTCATATAGCATTATTTTATACCAAGGTCCAATAGCTTCCGGTAAATGCTTTCGGATATCGTTATCGACGCAGTAAGACACAATATCTCTTTCCGGACTGAGGGGTGAACCCATCAAAAAATGAATATAATCTTCGGTGAAATGACCTAATGAACGAAGATAATCCGCTTCGTCACGGGTAAGAGAAAGATTTTTTAATTCCATGATTCCTTCTTCTAAACCATAGGAATAACGCCAAAAATCAACCGCATCGATATTCCGAACAGACATGCGATAGCGCGCTTCTACTCTAGGAAATTTCTGGAAGATAAGTTGCCCTACGGTCAGCTTATATAAGTCCAAATCAAGAATTGATTTTATGATAGACATTAGATTTATTACTTTTTACTAAACTTAAAAGTTGGTTCGTAAGTTTCATTCCGGCAGGGTTTGTCATATGTTACCGACCAACCTTTCGCTTCGTATATTGGTTCGATATCAAGATAGCCTCGGTCAAAAATAGTTGAATGTCGTAGCTTGAGTTTTTTACTTATCAACCTTAGTATATCTTTCTGTTTAAATTGGGAGTACGAGCCACTCCAATTGGCCGCAATTAACTCGTTGAAGCTTTCGATAACTTCAGATGGTATCACCTTTTCTTTATGTTTCGTAACCTCATCAAGTGTAATTGGGCGAATTGTACCGGGTTGAGGAATTTCAAGTTTTTGTTTAACCTGTTTCAGTTCTTCTTGGGTAAGCGCTGCTTCTATGGCGAATATTTCTGCCCACATTTTATTTGAATGCGCCTGTCCAGAGCCATCGGGGTCGTCCGATAAATAGCTATCTTCGAAATGTTGCTTTTGCTTTCGAGCCTCCAAATCCTTTTTCTGCTGCTCTAAAGATTCCATTTTATAAATACGATTCCGGATTTAATCAGAAATACCAATGTAACCAAACCAAGTATGAACCCAATTACAAGCGTTTCAAGATATTGAGAAAGTTTCATTTTGCAGAGATTTTATAAAGTGAATTGCCATCCACAATATAAGTGTCGTTTTTGTAAATTGTGATTTTTTCTCCACCGTTGAGCGGCGAGTCAACCACCTTAACCTTTGCATTGTCAAGGAAGATTTCCAATTTATCGCCATTTTCTGCAATACAAACACCGTTATCTTTGACACTGAAATTAACTTCTTCCAAGACAGCATCGTGCTCAACTCGTCCCGAATAAGAAGTGTGGTCCTTGTTGAATATCAGGGTATGGCGCTCATATTTACCATTACGTTCTGCAATGATAATTGCCACTCCACTATCATATTTAGCGCCCACAACTCGGCAGCGGTCTAACTCCTTGATACGCACAATGGCACAGCGACCGGCTTCGTAAGGGATAGCGGCACGACAGGTTCCCAACATATCCTGCAACACTATCCCGTCAAAAATCTTATGATTGTGGAAGATATTTGCGATGTACTGTTGTAGGGCATTTATCTTCACGCCCGAATTTCTGAAGGACAACTCAACCAAGGAATCACGTACCACCGTATAGACGCACCGATTCAAAACGAAGAATCCATTTTGACACGCGATTTCCCCAAGGTGTTTTATACTAACATTATCGTAGGTCGAGTAGGATAGAGTCCCGTTTATCTTGTTCCAACGCAACCATACTGGCTTATCTCCATGTGTCGCGACCAAATCATGAACAATGCGCTTTTGAGTATAACCAGTGACAGGGGTAGAAGCGAAGAATGTCTTCGAATCACCCCAAACCGTTCCATCTGTAATAACCCAGCACACTCCATCAATGAATCTAACGACACAAATTGGGGCTTTATAATTACGCACCTCAACGATGTCAAACTTATCATTACTAAGTACAACCTTAGCAACGACTGAACCCATTGGCGCGATTGCGTCCGGTTCGGGCGGCAACGTCCTATCCCCCTTTTCAAAAATCGACTCGAACCAGCGTAGGTGTCCCTTTGGAATCACGTTCAAATCTTGACAGGCGGGTGGCAGCTTACACTTCTTATTAAAGACGCTAATCCCCTTGTCCATCATTTCCATCCAATCTTTTGGCGCAAAGTCGGGATGACGCCCCTTATAAGGATGGCAACCAATGTACAACTGGAACATTGTAATTGCCATGCTGAACCAATCACTCAGTTCGGTGAAATTGTGTCCCTTTACCTTACGGTCCCGCACCGATTCCATCAATGCCGTGGCTGGATAAGAAGCCGTTTTATAGGAATCCACATCGATAAAGTATACATTATCGAATTGCGCCGAAGTAAGAAAATTATTCTCATTCAAATCTACGCCCAAAATCTTGTGCGCATGAATTCCCTTAAGGGTATCCTGCATTATCTTGACCAGCGCCGCCGCATCTGTATTTGAAAAACCGTTTCTATCTCGGAACCCTTTCGAGAAGAGTTTACAGAGGAATTCGCAGTTTTTCACATACTTCATAACAAAACCAACTGGATTGTTATTCTTGTATATGACTTCTTGCGGCCCAAGTACGTTGTTCAAATTGCGGAGTACCGACAACTCCACAATTTTACCCTCGGGAATCATCTTGGAGGCTTCATGATACAGTTTGTAAGCATCGTGCCCCTTTACGAAGATTGCACCTTCGCCGCCCGATGCAACGTAGTCAGATTGTGTTAATGAGACGGTTTTACCGCCAACTGTATAGGTGCCAGTCATTTTATATAAATTTCCATCACCATTTTTTTATGTCGTCTCCACGTGTCTGCCGCCTGTTTCCTTCCGCATGTACAAAACTCAGTCATTGAGAATTCACAATTAGACAGGTGTTCGCGATATTTCATGACTTCATCACCCGCAAGAATCAAAGCATAAATATCTCTTTTTTCCGTATCGTTCATTTAAAATGTTTTGCCATCGCTGTTTCCTTCGCGGAACAACAACCACCATGCCTGCAAATATCTCCACCTTTACCCATATAACTGCCGCACATGCAAAGGTTTTCGTCGATATCGCTATAAACCCAATTGTAATAGCCGCGTTTTAACTTATAGAAAATGAGCCATACATGCGTCATTTTCCCAATGAGAAAGTTCTTCATAGTGAATCGGTTTGGGAGTGTACATCCTGCGCTTACGAATAATCTGGCGACAACAAAGAGCACATTCTGTTATATGGGTGTGATACCAGCATCCTTTGTTTGGTTTGGGACCATTTCTGGTCATATGCATGCCGCTACCACGTTTCATTTAAATTGTGGAAATCGTTCCGTTCGGCCAAACTTCACAAAAAAAAGATAATCTTTGGCGTTTGGATGATATTTTCTTCCGGAGCAAACTCCTTTCAAAGACTCTATCGCACCTTCTTTCGTCGCTCCACAAGCGGTGAATTCATTTACTCCCGCTTCTCCATATCCAGCCCAAGCGTATTGTGTGCCTACTAACGTAGCCCTGATATGACTCCCCACTAGGTCGAGCCGGATTTTAAAACCCATTGTCTCTAACCAATGTAGAAAGTCAACCTTTTGATTTGACTCAATAATATTATCTATAATAACGCTCATATAAAATTAATTGTGGCAACTGAAATATCGTCAAAATGTTGCCAGCCATCCTTGGCGCATTGTCTCTTAAAAGCAATCATGCGTCGTTTGACAAATTCCCCATGGAAATTCTTATAGCCGCCAAGTTCACCAAAGAGTACATGATTTGCCATCGTCATATTAGAGTTGTCCTTCTTATGGAAAGTGTCGATACCATCAGAGAAGACCGACGCAAAAGCAAGATTTTTTGACGCGTCTGAATATTTTTCGTAATGAAATTTGACACCCGATTCGACCGTTTCGGGGACTTCTGTCAGGTGAGTTGGGGTTACGATATATCCCGCGCGTGTGCCAAATTTCGTACCAAACACTCTTTCATATTCCTGTCGTCGTTCGGCATTCCGTAAATAAGAGAGGTAAAATGGCGCATTAGAATCGAATGAAATTTTGGTCAAATAACCATCATTCGATTTGTACTTGAAATAGAGTGAACCGTCTCCCCAACAAAACGAATATAGGTTATCGTTTAACTCGTCATAGAGCAAAGCCACAATCGTAGAGTCTAGTAACGTTTCATCTGGGAACATTCTATTCCATGGCAGACTAAACGTACCATCTAGAATTGCCAAACCAAGTTCTACCTTGAGTGAGTCAATCTGACCGTTACGAATTAAGAATCTGGCCGCATTGATAAAGTGATACGTTAATACGCGCGCTCCCACATCTGTATCCATGCTGTTAGAACATCCATCCGCAACGATAGCATAATGATACCGCTTATCATCAACTATAAAACTTCCGCTTTTGGCGTAATCTTGGCAAAAGATATGTCCAGCACCAATTTCGTAATATGAATCGGTTTTAATCATGCTTAAATTCAATTGTCATGCCCCATCCCACGTTCTTTATTCGGCAACCCATGTATTTTGCCATGCAATATTGACAAATTATCTTTTGATAATGCTTGTTATGTTCTTCTTCCCAACCCCAAGAAAATTCAATAAGTGGCCATTTCTCTTCACGCGCTTTTTGAACATAGACATCGATAATTCTGACGGTTCTGGGGTCAATGGTCATAGCGGATGCCACGCAGCACTCAATCCGAGACAATAAGCGAAGTTGGATTGAACATTTCGAGGAAAATAAGTAGCGTAGTATTGCATATAATCCCCACCAATACCGCCGCCCTCCGATTCTATTTTTACAACACAAGGATATTCTCTTGGATATTTTTTTATCTTACTCTTGTAATAGTAGATTTTTTCATAATCTTCTTTGGTACGAACAAGATGAAAGTTGCCAATTTTCCTCGGGGGCAATCCATCAGACAAAATAAGGTCGTCCGTCTCAATTTTAAAACAGCCAAGATTAATTAGGTCGGCAAAGTTATATCGGTAGGGTGGAGACTGTTTGGAATGTTCCATGGAGTAGGTTCCATCTCCGTTGGATAGAAACCGCTCTCCATCGTCGCGCACCAAACATTTCGGCAATTCGTTTTTAGATTTCTGGATTGACATAATAACCTTCTAAGAATAAACGGGCTAGTTTTTTCTCGTCTTCTGAATAGTGTTCGGCGCAATCAGAGCCGCCACCACCCTCTATGCCATATTTACGGCAATATTTATCGTAATCGTAATCAGACCAAACTGCCGTCCCCAACACATAGTAAAGATACTGATGCGCCTTTACTACATGTTGGGGAGTGACATTCTCCAAATTCATCAAATCGTAAGATTCTGTGATGGACCACCGGTTTTCAACGACTGACTACTCGAACTAATCGAACGACTTACAAAGTCGGCCAACTTAGCGAGTGCCTTCGCATCGGTCTTATCGATATGAACGAACTGGTCGAGACCTACCTGATTGGCGAAATCATCCAGATAATTTTTAATACCCGTTTCATCACCAACTCCAATTAGAATTACCTTGATAGATTCAAGGGATTCGCTCTTACGAATCTTATCCAGAGTCGCCTTAATCTTGGAAAGGCTGGCGGTAATAGAAGAGTTCTCTTCGCCATCTGTCACAACGAATATAACGCCATTGACGAGATAATCCATATCGGCCAATTGCTTCCCGTAGGTTGCAACTGCTTCAATGCCTTCCAGCGCCGAATCGAATAGCGCCGTACCACCAGCGGGGTTAAGTGAAATTTTCGACTCGTCGATTGTATCAAGACCTTGGAAGCCGTGAAGTTCATTCAAGTTCGTATTGAACGCAACCGCACGAATCAGCAGGTTTTCAGCACGAGGATTCTTGCGACAACTTCCAACAATCTCCTTGTAAGCCTTTTCGAGACCGGCCTTGAAGGGTTGTACAGAACCCGAAACATCGATTGCAATACCAACGAGAGTATATTCGCTGGCTCCGAGGGTTTCCGGACGCTGTGCCGTGAACCCGAATTGTGAAACGGTATTAAGAACCGTCGTGTCAGCCTGACCCATTAATTTTGGCATAAGATTATTTGTTATTTCGATTATATTCTTCCGCAATCGCAATTTTGTTAGCTATAACAATAACGACCATACAGAAGATAAAAAATAGAGCTAAAGGAAGTATACAACTCACTTGAAGAAGGTAGTTGTCTTGGCGAACTGTACACCCTGCGCCTTCACTTCCTTTACAAAGTCATCCGCAAGGTTTTCGAAACCGGGCACGGGGCTAACCGCATCCTCAAGAATAACGAACTTCTTGGCGTGTTGAACACCGAATTCAGCGATGATTTGGCGCACAGTCGTCGCAACACAATGAGATAGTGCCTCACCACAAATTAACAAAACATCCGCATCTTCCAACCGTTTAACGAAAGTGGTATTAATGTTTGTGGTTGGGTCGGCGGGGTCTGGAACTTCCGCTGCTACAGCGCCAAAATGTTCACTGAAGATGTTGCTTCCTTTCGTTACAAAATCAGCGACAGCAAAATACTTATTCTGCCATTCATTTACCGCATCAATAACGCAGGGATACAACCCGTGACCCCATGTTGAAATCAAACAATGTTGTGGCCAAATAACCATGCCGCCCGCAGAAAGACTCCGAACATAATCAGAATACCGCTTTTGCCACGTTGGATTGGTCGCCCTATATTTTCCGGAAACTACATCATCTTTCGTAATAAACGTAAAGGGTGGAGGGTTGTTTCCCTTAGAATCTTGCCAACAAACGCCATGTGCAACGTGCAAAGGAACGTGGGAATCAAGTGTGATGCGAATGTCATCAATTTTATCCCCATGTTGGCGAATCATAGCCGCAATGCGTTCGCAATCCTTATCGGCACCTTTAACAAACAGCGCGCCTTTTGGGTCACAAAAGTCGTTCTGGCAATCCACTAGGACCAGTTGAATATTTTTACTCATATTTAGTTAAGATTCGTTGATATTTTTGATATTTTCTTTTCAGACCAATTGCATCATTAGGATAACCCTGATAGATGAACCGACAAAAGTCAAGTACGAATTTTCGTTTTCCGAAATAAATCATTGACCATCTGGAATTTTTAAATTTACGAAGAGATACTTTTGGGATAATTTTTAATTTTTTACAAATCTCAAAAACGTATTTCCAATTCTGATTAAACGGACCCGTAATACAAATTCTAGCTGCACCATCTTTCGCTATGGCTATACATCCATCACCGTCTATTATTCCACGATAAAAATATCGCTTCAAAGAACTGGGTATAATTTTTAACACTTTGGTTGGACTTTTAGCTTTAGAACAATAATCTAATCTTTGTAGAAACCTTGCTAACTTTCTATCCCAAATATTTATTGTTTTAAGTAATTTTCCTTTTCTCGGTTTATATTCATAGACGTTCCAGTTTCCAATATTATTGAAAACCACATGGAGATTTTTAAAATCTTCGTTATTTATGGTTATCTGAACGTAGTGTTTTTTCTTTCTATAATCTCCAACACAGCCGTCTGCCCATAGAAATCCTAGAAAATATGCAATTTCGGCATTTTTTATGTTTAAAAATTGTTCGATTGGAACTTTATCCATTTTGTCCAAAAACCCTAAATTCCAGCAAACCAAGACGTTGCAATTCGTCAATCACTTCGTTCCATAGGTCAGTGGGAATATCTGTGTACGAAGAATATACTTTCACGCGGTCCGGAAAAGCTTCCTTGAACGGTTTTTTGATTGAAGTATTCCAATCGAAGAGACGAAATGCGTTTTTAGCCGCGCCGATGCTAGGCCAGACGGCCTTGCCACTCTGCGCTTTTATAATCTTGCCGCGCCAGTAGATTTGAACAGCTTTACCTTTTCGGAATTCATATCCAGATAAAAGCTTGTCCATTGCGTCGATGATTGATTGAGGTAAATTCATATAACATTAGATTTCATTATCTCTCTATCTAATTTACGATAATCGTTAATGATATCTCTCAAAATCCGAATAGGATTTGGATAGACATCTGGTGGCACCGGGGTTTTAATCCCATGAAGTGAGTTGTATTTGCGCAATGCATCCATTTCGCGCCCAATCCTTTCGGCGCGCTCACGAATCAAGCGGTCTTTTTCTTCCCACCATGTTCGGCATTCCACCCATCCCATATGGTCTTGAACGTCATATTGTTTAACAGAATAACTTCTAACAATCTTCAATTCTTTAGACCTTTTCTCTCTTAGATAGAATTCAATATAATCTTTAACCGCCGCTTCACTACGCCAAACGATAATTGGCAACATAAACGGAAAGTCGCCATATTGACGAATAAAAGTAAAGCCGCCCCACCAGCGGCGCTTTTTCAAAGCCCAACCTCTTATACCATTACCATCAACTAATTCGACAATTATATAATCACTCATATTTAGAATTCATTAATTTTGTTTGGATGTACAACTATCCGAGATTCATCAAGCTTATACACAGCGTCCGCAATATCCTTGGGTGAGTATCGGCTTGAAATATGCGCAATCGCAACATGCTTCACTTTGGCTTCCCACGCTCGATTTAATGCTTCGTCCAGTGTGAAGTGTGTAGATTCATCCCTGTCTTTCGCATTCAAAAACGAACAATCCATGATTGCTAATTCTGCATTAGCGATATCATTAGAATCCAAGTCGTATGCATCTAAGCAGTAAGCGAGCATATTCGCAGTGTACGACTCGCTAAAATCCTTAGATGTAACACCAACCTTGAGTAGTGTAGGAATATGCTTTCCAACGTATTCCTTTTTGAGACGTGTTCGTGCCTCCACAATCTTATAACCGAGTGTGGTGGATTTCTTGGTATGATGAAGTTTGAATGTTTCAATCCAGTGATGGGCATCAAGTTGGAACTTACAACCAACCTCGGTTGGAATCCAATTAACCTTGAAAGACAACCATGAACCGAATCGTTTGCTAATGAAGTGAATGTAATCGTGTATGGCGGCATCGTCCGCAGGATAATAAATATCCAGTGGCTTTTCCTTGTCGCCTCGGGATGAATTCCGAATCCCCAGAAAGGTTGCCAAGCCGCCGATATGGTCTCCATGTATCGCGTGGCTGATGCAAATCCGCTCGACTCCAAAAATATGGTTTCCGGCATACGTGGCGAAGCCCTCCCCAATATCAAACAAGGTTCGAGATGGGTGATGCCAGAACCAGTTGGAGTAAAGCCCCTTACTGAAGGCGGTGATATGGAACTTCTTGGTCATTTCTGCTCATCAAAAAGCTTTAAAACCTCTTCGTCAAACCTAATCGTAGACATTCCTAGACGCCGGATAAATTCTGCGCGACTGATTTTTTCATTCCAGCTTTCTTCGAAATTCGACCGGTCCCAACCATCCGGGTCCAAAATGATAGTGTCGGGGCACAATTCCTTATGCCATTCATCACTTGTTTTCTTTGGAGACCAATCAATCGCGTCATAATTCGATTTATATTGGGCGCTAAAACAATTTCTTGATTTGTCTCCTTTGCCATTCATCCGTGTCCTTCTTTTAATTTTTCTGGAATACTTCTTTTGGTAATTCTATAGGTAGAATTCTCAGTCTCAACAAGATTGCCCTCAATCGAAATAACTACCGAAGTGTTGAATACGCCCGCCCTACCAGTGGGGTAGTTTATATTGCGCATTCGCCACATTTTAATATGGTCGCCAACAGTAATATCCCGAATCAGAATTCCCTCTACCCAATATTTCACCGTCACCCCGTTCGAATTGGGGTTTTTCTCCGCAACCTTTGTAATTCGAACGTAGGTATCTTTTTTCATTTGGTTACTTGTTTTAGCCCGACTATTTCACAGTCCTTGGTTATATTATAAATTCGGTCGAAACCTTCGTGATAGGTAGGTGTCACAAACTTAGAAGCTTGCTTATGGATTACAGACTCAGGCACCTTACGCTGTCTTCCTTCTTGGAATTTAAGCGCCCGCTTTACATCCGGTTCGGTATAATGACACTCCAATCGAGTGTTAAAATTCGCTCGAACACTAAGATTGGCCCTATCAACCGGTTTAAGTGACGTTGCGTCGACAATCACTGACTTACCCTCTTTTAAAGCTTCGTGAATACGGCGGGGTAGGATGACTGTAAAAATTAAACCGTTTTTACTTTGGTCTTCCTCCGTGCCGCTCAATTCCTTTCGTATGGAATCGGTGGAAATGATAACAGCACCAGTCTGTTGGGCAAGTGTCTGTGCGTATGTACTCTTACCAGAAGATGAGATACCCGCAAGAATAAAAAGTGTCTGTTGCATTGCGCCATCACTTACTTTTTTTCTATTTCGTCAACTTTATTTTCGGTAGGATTGTTAACTGGCGCATTTTGAGATAGTTGCAATTTTGCTGCCGCTTGCCGCTGCATCAGCCAATTGAGAGCATCCAATACCATAGGAGAGTGGCTATCCCCAAAATGTTGGCGCACGACTTCTCGGGTAACCTCGCTATGCTGCCAGAGACGGTCGATAGCGTTAGAATAACGTAAAAGCGTCACGTATACTTCATCCTGTAATTGTATAAATTTACTCATTGTAAAACAGGAATCTTATCATCGAACCACGACCAGTTTTCGTTAAAACGTGGAGCATTGTTATCTATTTTCCACCCCAAAACTTTTGTTATACAGATAGAACCTATAATCGGAGCGCCATCGAGATAACTTTTATATACACAACTACCCCTCTTATGATGAACGGGCAAATCATTCCAATTCTTCCCCGATTTCTGGAATATAATTTCCTGCTTTTCTTTACTATTCTTACCTTCCAGTTCGTTGTGAGAAGCGTGCGCCAATGCCACCATTGAAATACTATTCTTGCTGGCGTCGTTTTGCCGCCAAAGGAGATAGTTTAAAACTTCAGAACGGGACGGAATTGTAAAAACGCGGGCATCGAAATGGGCCAAAATTCTTTCTGAAAAAGGTATCTCCGAAGAATACATATAACGGACATATCTCAATCGATTAAATGTTGCAGTCGCAATAGAAGCGCTGACGCTGGCTATCTTTTGAATATTCCCATCGAACCATGCCGAAGTGTTAAGTTCGTCAAAATCTGTAAGTACCAAACTAATCTCGTCTGACTGTGTATAACCAAATTTACACCCCTGTATCTGTTCACACAGCGCCTTAGTAGTGGCTTGCATATCCTCCATCAAACCCTCATCGAAGGGCTTAGTACAGCCGCGCGTATAGGTATGGAATGCTTTTCCATCAATACGTATAATCGTATATGAGCGGCGCGGGAGAAAATATCTCGCACGGTCCTCATAATTGGATTTCATCCTATCACCAAGAGCATCTTTCATAATCAATAATTATTCCACTTAAATTCATCCGAGCATTTATTTATCGACATTATAAATAATGCAATAGATGTGGCAATATATGGAAGAGTCCACCAATAAAAATCATCAAATATTCCAAATAAATATCCAAGTCCGAAGGCGACCCAAATAATCAAGAAGGGTGACGCGCCGACCATAAAACGCTTAAAGCGTCTAATTTCCCAATCGTCGAATTCAAAGCGCCAGATTCTCATTCTTTAAACATCTCCCTTACCGTATTTTGCATGATTTGAGCAAGTTGTTCAGATAAGCCAAAACGCTCCACATTCTTTTCAATCGAAGTGCGTATATTACCATTTTTATTACGCTCAGTGGACGCTTTCCAGTCAACCAACATTTCCAAAATATCAATGAGCGTCATATCATTAACGCCGTTTGGCCAATGCTGAGGATGATGGCGATTCTTGGCGTAATGATTATCCAGTGCCGGTTTAATCTTTTCCAACAGAGCCTTGTACTCGGGTGAATTATATTCGGTAGTCCGCAGGCTGTCCCAATGCTCTCCAAAAATTTCAGCCTCGGGACTTTCAAGTTTGGATGCATCATGCGCGCGGGCGCGGGCATCCAACTCTTCAATCATCTTATAGAGGTAATAGCGTACCCGGTGGATATGTTTGAGGTTTTCCAACTTACCCAAAATTGTTTTATCATTGTCCATGTTTAAACTTTAATTTGGCCACACACTTTTTAACTCCATCTATCTGGTTTTGATAGTAATTTGTACCATACGCGCCACCCAAGTGGTTAAAACTATCTAATTTCTTTTGATATCGCCGTATTTGGTCTTCAATCTTTCCGATTGTTTCGCGTGACATATCCATCACAACAGCGTTGGAAATATCAAGATTAAACTCAATCAACTCGGGTACGCCATATTCAGGGTAATTCTTCGAAAAGAACGTGATACGACTTTTAGCTTGACCAATTTTTGTATAAAACTTGGCCCTGTCTAGAGTATCAACCCAATTTCCCTTACTACCCCCACCAAATCCGACAGCGCGAAAGAATTTACCTTCACTATTTCGAACTACATATATTTTCATACTTCAGCGGGGTTATAAAGCTGCATCGTGGTCAAATCACAATGCCAAGTTTGCATCTTGTCCTTGATACCAAGGAAATAACCCATGCAATGCGACGTGCCACCATCCTTAAGTCGCGCACCTGCACCGAATGTAAATGCCAGCAACGTACTGGCAGTTTCGGCCACAACCTTATTTCGGGCATGAAAACCGCCACCGGTACGAACTACCGCACCCTTCTCAATTGCACGCTTAATCTCAGCAAGACTATTAATACCAGTCTTAAAATGGAAACGCTGATGGTAGAGGTTGGAGATTGGGCCAGAAGGGTTATCAACTTGGAACATTACATCGTCCATGTTAAATTCACATGGCAACTCCAAATTGAGACTCGATACGAATCCAGCATTATATGCCTGAACTGCAATGTGGTCAGCGTAAGCCGCTCCACCACTAACAAGGCGGGTAAATTTATGTTCCTTAATAAATCGACCGGCAGCAATTTTCATCTCGTTGAATTTAGCCAACGACAACTTATCAGCGTCCGAGCCGCGACCCGCTGTACCAATAATACCGAGAACGTTTGTATTCATAATTAAAATTAGATATATATATAAGCCGCCGTTACACCACGTTGATTAAATATGACGCAATCGCCACCCTTTACTACAATCGGAAACTTTGTCAAATTTTCACAAACAAAGCCCGCATCCGTATATGGGTCATATGTGATTTTGGCCGGAAGCGTCCGTAGGTCGGCGGCAGTAGTTCCCATACCACCCTCAGTTGCAATATAGCCGCGAACCCATGCATGTACATTTCTCTGTTGTTTTTCACGCAGACGTTTCTGACCCGCCTTACTAACAATGAATTCACATTTACGTAACATTAACTGGTCGGTATGTCCAACGACGCGTCCGCGTTGTCGCACACTATACACCTTTCCCGGCTTATTCAAGTTTCTATAAACATGAACAACCCACTTGGGGTTGACGGTTCGCCCCTCAAAAGGAACGATTATATTATCTTTTCCAAGTGAGTTATTCACGTGTTTTCAAGGATATATAACGCCATCAGATACTTATCGCGCATGTTTCCGTGCTTAAGGTCTGAAGAATTATGTTTTAGGTCTCCTATTTTGACAATTTTAGAATAGGGATTTTCTCTTGCAGCTAGGACAAAATCAAGATAGTTAGGATATCTATTTTTGTTTAGGCGGCGTAGGGCGTCAATAATATCAACCCAATCAAGGTCGCCTATTTCTTGGTGAATATCTGCTTTACGATAAATTGCGACAACTTTATATTCCTTGTTCTCGAATTCCTTTATATCTTCGCAAATATCATGAGAGAGCGCAATGATACTTATAATTTTCTGCGTGGTCGCGTTTGAAAATGTTTTTAACCATCGCTCTAACGCCAGCTTCTCAACCGCTTCCAGATGCGTAAAGTAAGGGTCACCATTCCAACGTTTCTGGTTGACATGCTTTTCCTTTACGAAGGAGCGTACAAATTCTACAATATTACTCATTTTTCTTATCTTGAGCACTATGAGAAGGAATGTCAAGTCCTTCTGGCGGACGTGGATAATCAACTGTCTTACCCTCTTTGATTGAACGAATTACGTAACCGTTGTCGTCAGCAAAAAGAATTTCCATTGTCGGAAAGCTGATTGAAGTCACCGAACATCCCGTGCGAATGATTTCCCAAGCCATAGCAGCCCAATGAAGGCGCGCGGCAGGAATCAATTCTCCTTTTTCATCATACAATTCACGATATGAGAATCGCTGATATTGAATCGCAAGAGGTTCTCTATCTTCATCTTCCGGAATGGCACAAAGGAGGAACGGAATTTTCGCCTTGTCCAGCAGTGAGGCGGCAGCATGAACCATCGCGTATCGCTCTCGCATTTCAGGCGTAAGAGAGGCGAAATATTTTTCCCGTTCGGCATTCACCTTATTTTGATAACTTGTATTACATTCTTTTGCGGTGCCATCACATGGGTCAGCCTCAACTTTACCGTTTTTAAAACCAGCGTAACTTTTATTTTCGCTCATTGTCTATCTCCTGTTTGGAAGGCGCGCTTGGTTGCGTCCTTCATTTTAATTATATCGTCTAACTTTATATTATATTTAAGAAATACGTACTCTTCGATTGCACCCAACAAATCCGAAAATTCAACCAGTTCTAAAATGGGACTCTGCTGTTCGCGTGCATCCAACAACTCTTCCCATTCTTCTTGAATTTTCGAGAAGCCACCGAAACTACCCTTTGGAATATCTCTAAGATGATAACCCATTATAAAAGGTTCCGTACAATATCCCATAGTTCTGATTCGGAACGTTTAACCGAAAATGGACAGAGAGGCTTACTACCAACGGGAAATACAATCTGCGCCGTCTCTTTTTTATAAGGAGAACGCCTTATCAATGTAATCGCATTACTTGAATCAACTTGGTGGAAAGTTTCATGGTGTATGTAATATGAACTACCCCAACCATGTTCCGTATCTAGTACACACTTAATATTGCAGGGGTGAGTAGGAAAAGTCTTCTTTTCTGTTTCCTTACACGTCTCTTCTGTTAACCAATGTGTATTTTCAGTAGTGAAAGAATCAAATATATCTACCTCGTATATTTTCTGTTTGAGACTACCCCGAAGTACATGGGAGGTAAAATTATACCTATGATTGTGGATTTCTTCTTCGGTGGAAGTTTTAGGAAGGGCGGATGTATAAAAATGAACGCGCTCTGATTCATTCAGTTTGATTTGAATAAACCCAAGTCCAAACCAATGGATTGATTTGGCATTTTTCTTGAGCCAATCGGTACTAAATACATTAAGTGGTGAAACCATATTTTTTTCTTGTGAGAGTGAAGCGGGGTTCGGCACAACCCGTACCATAAACCCATGTTAAAAAATCGCAACGCCTGATACCATAGCTACCTAATTCAACGTTGTCAAACAAAATATCGAATTGTCGTAAACCGGTTTCTTTAATTTTCAATGGTTGAACCTCTGGTAAATAATTAGGAAAGAAGTCTTTGAAGAAAATAAATGCGTCCCGAACAACGGATTCGAGAACCGACGCCGCGTCTATCGGATTAAAGTCAGTAACAATCAATTCGTTCTTTATGAAATATTTCGTATGTAGGGAATCAAAAGGGTCGTGCCGGAAACAAGGCGTGACAGTTTGAAACTTACCTTTGGGGAGGAAGCCCTTGAGATATTGATAAAGGAAGGATTGTTCGCCAGATGCCACAAGAACCTTACCATCTTCGTGTTTTAGCGACATTTCCTTCGCTTCGGGCGGACGCGTGATATCAGATACGGCTTTCGTCACGGTCCACGGTGTTTCCACACGTGTATAGCCGCACTTTTCATAATGCTTAATAGAAGCATCAATTATACCATAATCAATCATGATATTTTACGAAGCAAATCTTGAGTGTGAGGATAACTTGGCTTATAACTAGGGTCTTTCTTATCCCTTTTTTGGATTAGAAGACGGCGGACGTTCATAAGCGCCACACCGAGTAAATTGCGGCCAAGCCAATTACGTTCATCCAAAATTTCGGGGTCGCTCTCGTACCAGCCCACACCCCAAATCTTGTCCCTACGGGAAGCTTCAACTAAAATACGGTTGCCGGTTTGTAGAATCTGTTTTTCGAATTCTGGGTTTTGCGAGAATTTTAAATAGTTGACATAGGTCATGTAGCCAAGCGCAACACAATCCCAAGCGTATTCATCGAAGTTCTTTACCTGACGCCCGAGACTTTTAACCATTGATGGGTCTGTTTCCATGGCGATAATTTGCGCTGATTCCTTATCTCCAAAGAACAGCGCTTTGTACATCATGAAGGCTTGTTCTGTGGAATCGAACGGAGCGTCGCCCAACAAGGGGTCTATGAATTGCTTGGGTGTCGAGTGCCAATTCGAATAGATTTCTCCACCCGAATAAAAGTATACGTGTGTATCGGTTGTTTTCATTTGTTAAGTTCCGCCTTTATCTCTATATAGATTCCGCGATATTTATTATAAACATTTGCGTCGAAACCAACTTCTCTCCAATTTTTGACAAACTCAATAATATTAATTTCTTTATAATCATTCAATTCGTCATTTTTGATACATACCGGACTGCCATTATCTCCATGGTAGGTCGCGATAACCGTATATATTGGGGCGTGCTTATTCATGAATAAAATCCAGCGCGAACCAACAGTTGGAAGTTGATAACTTAGCCGAGGATTAAAACACCGTTTCAGAGCATCGATTATTACATCAATCATATTAACGAAATTTAAAATAGCGATGGTTTGTATAATACGAGGGATATCGATGTCCGTTACCATCTTTATCGTATTCGTTTTTATGGAAGAATATCCATAGAGCTACTTGTGATACAAGCATGAATATAATAAAAGACCATAGCGCCCACATCGGGACCGGAACAGAAATATGCGAAAAATCGTTCCAATTTTTCAACTTATAATTAGCGCGAATTTCCTTACCGATAAGCGGCAATACGTCATTCGATATACCATTCTCTAGGACAATCTGTTCCAAATTGCGCTTACAAGTCTCTTCGTCCGTCCAACCGAAACATTTTACCCAATTTGGTTTTTTATTATCGCCGCCCCAAACTATAACAACATCATTCTTTTTGCCGCCAATCCAAGCCGCGCGCTGCCATTCCGCCATCATTGAATCAACATCCCCCATTCCAACGAGGATAACGTTCACCTTGCATAACGGACCTAAAACGGCATTAAACTGGTCGAAAGTAAGATAATCAACTGTGTTCGCCGCCGTACCCACTAATCGGTCAGAGCGAAACGGGTCCGCATTGACGGGATACGGAAATACCTTTATATCGATTGGAACCTTTTCAAATGAGAAGACGGAGGGTGCGGCCTTAACGCGATTTTCAAAATAACGTGTGTCGGTCACTGGCTCCAACCAACCTGTTTTGTTGTGAGCGATATAAATGTTGTGGTCACCCTTGTGAAAGCCGCTTTTATGCACCCAGCGAGTTTCAATATGGTTGCCAAATTTTTGCGCTAATTCATGATACTTGTCTTCTGAAATACGAATGTTACTTATTGTAGTTTCGGCTACCCAATATTCATGATGGGTGCGGTATTCAGTTGTGTAATAAATCTCGGTTCTCGTGCCACCACGACCATCAGAGACAGTACGAGTATGCATCTGTTGATACTGTTCAACCCAACGAGGATGGAAAACAGCCTGTTCAACTCGTCCACTCCAAGTTTCCGTATCGATTGTCTGACCGTATAAACCGACGAAATGGAAGACACCCGCTAACGCGAAACAAAGCGCCGCATTACCAATCCACTCAATCCAATGGACGCGTTTGCCTAGCGCCCACATAATGCCGCCATATACGAATGGAATGACGGCAAGAATGTAGAATATGACTGCGGGAATCATTTTAGATTTTGAGCAGCCAAAAACACAGCTATACAGAGCGATACAAGCATTAAACAGAAGATAAGTATTCGAATTTTCATATTACTTCTTCGCTCCCATGTTTAGATTAACATCGTCATCCTTGCCAGTGGCGAACGCGGCTTCGGTTCGAGTAGACGTAATAACCTTGGGAACGATTTTCTGAAACCCCATCATAGGCAAGATAAAATTGCCGGGAAAGACGGATAGCCGCTGATTGTATTGTTCAGAGATACTTACAAGTTCGCGCTGGTTACGCGTCCAACCATCACGAGAACCCGTAATGATATTCATAAGCTGACCATAGAGCCGCAAATCAACCGTGGGTGCGGCTTCCTTAATCCATGTCATCACGCGCCCCTGACCCTCACTCGTGCGAGCATTTGCATACCCCTCAAAAATTTCGCGGAAGGCGTTCTTCTGTGCCTCGGGCACTTGCGCCGTCTGCTGAATCTTCTTCCACATGTTATCAAATTCGGCAGAATTAGCCGCCACCTTTGATTCATATTGGTTTCGAAGGGTTGCGGCATCATTATAAGTACCTATCAGCCAAAGACCAAGGACGAGAGCTAGCAGCGCAAAACCGCCAGCGAAGATACCGCCGACAATGAGGAATGTTTTATTCATAGGAATTTGAGGTAAAATCAAAGAGCGGCGCACGTCAAGAATTATTTTAAACTTTTGTAGCGCCAGTCGTCGTTTTTACAAGTCCAATTGTAATAACTGGAATGGGAGTGTCGTCAATTTCTTGCGGTTTTGAAAAATGGGTCGCCGTAAAAGAATGGTGGATTTCTGGATTTTTCAGCCAAAGGTTGAAAGCTTTCATGAGATTTCTTTTATTCGCGTAAATGCCGCCCATCGAGGAACTAGCCCCAAATTGACTCCAAATGTAATTATACTTGGTTTTCATATTTATCTTTCTTCAAGCCAAATACTCATATCATCCCAAATAGAATAATCGCTATCATTATATCGATTTTTCTTTTCCAAATCCTTTTTTACTACATCCCTAAAATCTTTCGTCACCAATAAAAGCGCATTGTTTATTGCCTGTTCTTTGGTTTTAAAGGGGCCACGTCTTTTCCTTCCATCATCGCCAAAAGATTCTTTGTAAAGAAAATATTTCATATCTTCGTTGGGTCGATTTGTAAATGAGCAACTTCGTCCCGGTTTACCGCAAACCCATACGCTTCATACGTCGCATTCTTTACCCGCTTCGGTTTCATAGTTTTGATTTTCTCATCCAAGAACTTGGCCAATTCACATGCATTGAACCAGAAAAGTTTCTTGTCGTATAAAAACAGATAGACGAAATAATCAATATTGTCCTTACACGTTCTCCAAGGGCCACCAATTGCGCCAGATTTTGTATTTCCAACATACTCCATAAAGAAGTTTGGCGTCTTCGCCATAGAATACGTATCGGTTTTCAACTCTATCCGTTTCCCGTTTAAAACGAAGTCATCCACGCGCCCGTTCGTCTTAACGGCTGAAGGGTATAACGTTTGAAAATAACGTTCTCCCTTATTACCTACACTTAATTGTTCATGCCATCCAAATACTTGGTCTTCCGCCATAAATTATAATTTAGAATGTTCGTAGGTAGCCCAACACGACGCAATAAAAGCTGAAACCTTTGCCGAAAGACCAAGATACCATATTGTGGGCGACGGTAGTGGTATTATGTTCAAAAGAACACAACCAAACCAAATTGCAATAAGCAGATATATAATAATGCAAATCCAAGTTAGATTATAGAGTATTGTTTTCTTCATTATGAAACTTCATTAAGCGCGCGATTTATCGCATTATTACGTTCTATAGCTTTGTCTGTTGCTATCTTACATATCTCAATAATCCTCTCATAAAGTTCTCGCTCTCTTAGAATGGATTTAACAATATTAATTTGATAGATTCCGCCCAAAATTTCCGCAATGTATCCTTTTTGCAAACCACTTCCTGTTTCGTAAGTTTTGACAGTGAGCGTCAAAACTTCCAAAGTTGATTCGCCACCAACCAAAGGAACTCCGCTAAATACAAGTTGTGAACGAGTTAGTGGTTGATGAATACGTGTAAAAATAGTCTTAAGAGCGTTTCCGATAACCGCACCGCTGCGCGTTGTTATTTCTCGGGTTGTGGCAATAAGCGCAATTAACTCATTAAATGAAATACCGGCATCTCTAGCCGTCCCACCAACTCTCTCCAATGCTTCAACTAAATCACGCGTGGAGGCGGCAAAATGTGTATCGACTTTCGATAGCTTATTTAATGTAGTTGTGGTGGTAAGCTTATCAAAAGTTTTTAGAGTATTTGTTAACACTGTTATAGATTCACTAATACACAGACCGGACAGACGCGATAGAATAAGAGCGGCTCGCGTTTTTTTTAATATATCGTCCATATTAAGTCCCTGCCTCATAAATTCTCTTATGGTACTTGCGATAGTATCAGCGTTACTATTCGTGTCATGTGCGATATCGAACAAATCCCTTGTGAAATCCGCTAAATTATCTGAGTTTAAGTGGAATATTCCATTATCGTTTTTCATATTATTCCTTATAATTTTGATTTATAATCTTCACGCTTAACATACCCTGTAATGATTCTGAATATCGTGAAAGGACGGGCCGCACAACAATACCCTCCGCAGGTTTACCATTTGGGTAGGTAAGGTTGTTTGCAAATTCGCGCAACCTCTCAATATTCCAAGTCTCATCCCAACGGAACGTATGCAAAACTGGAACCATACGCAAGGCCAAACTTCCACAAATAGAATATAATCCCGAAAGACCAACATATTCCATAGTGCTGAAGTCCCTATATGTGAACACGTAATAGTCCAATTCGGTAAGGTCCATTTTATTGCCGTTTATCTTCGGTCCACAGACTTCACCCTGTAACGCTCCATTGATACCAAGTTGACGCATTTTATTGAAGACATCATATTTACGTTGCATTTGCCAAAATGCGCTATCACCCTCTTTCAAAGTCAGACGGCGAGAACACACCATTTCTTCCGTCTCATTACGAATCATCGTACAACTGCTACCATCCATCTTCATCGATATATAGCAGGTTAATCCGTCAAATTCCTTAAGAGTACGAGGGGCCGAAAGAAGATTTGTTTCGTCTGTGATGGAAACATATTTTGTTGGGAAATTCCCTTTTGCCATACCCATCACTTCGGCGGCGAGCGGCTTTTCATAGTGGGTACACTTGAGTAGTTCGGACACTTCTGTTCCCTCAATACAATCCTCCAATTTCATACCCTTTTTCAACACAAGTTTAAGAGGACATACCAAACCCGAACTCGGTTCGCCACGAAACCGTGCGTTCCAAGTCCGCCATTTCTGCTTTTCCATAAAAGCAAAATAAGGATTATCCTTATCTACAATTGTATCAATTTGAATGAATACAACCAAGTCACCATCTTTATAATTATCGTCTTTCTTGATGACAACGGGCCATTCGAGCACTTTGGCACATGCTAATTTATCAGCGTTCGGATGAACTCTTATAGAATGAATTTTCTCAATCGTCGCTATTTTATTCATTTTTTATAATAGTAGTTGAGTTTTTATTCATTTGTGTCCAAATGGAGTCGAATACATTCTTACGTGCTTCCATTGTAAAACCCCAAATCGTGGCCCCATCATGGATACTTAGTGAACCGCGCAAAGTATCAAATAGAACTTGCCACTGTGCTTCCGTTATCGTTATTTTGCTCATTTGGTATCAATCCTAGTTCTTTCAATTTCTTTTCTAGTTCGGCGGCAAGCGCCAATCTAACCCTCAATCGGGAATATCCAGTCTGAGAAATGACAATATTCTTTGGGAGATATTTTAGCGTCAATCTAATTGGAGAGGTAGAATTAGCTCGGAATTCCCTAACTTCTATCTCACCCGGCTTTATTTCAAACTTAGGCTTTTCAACTGGTATGGTTGTATCTGTAGATGACATTAATAATCCTTTTGTTCGGGTAAATCAATACCTTGTTCATTAATTAAGTTAAAAGTGGATGGGGGCATGGCAACAATACGTAAGCCGCTTTCAGCTTCCCAAAATTGGATGCAGTCCATCATGAGGTGGATTCTTGTGTCTTCTGGAGTTTTCTTTTGGTCTAACCATGAAAATGCGCCAGAATATGTCTCATTTGGTAGCGTATATCGAAGATAAAATGGAACCTTATACTTAGAAAGGAATTCCATATATTCTTTTGTTTTCTCTAGGACCGCTGCGGTAACGTCATTTGTTACCTTTTCGGTATCGGTAATTGCCCCGCCACGATGTTCGATTTTCATGTAATGATTGTTTTATTGTGTAGCTCTGACGGAATAGATAGATTGTAACCAGCAAGATTGAGTTTTTTAAACGCGAAGTCAACAATATATTGGTGTCCTCCAAGAACATAGTCCGCAAGTTTAATCATCCAGATATTTGGATTAGCTTGTGGACGGACCACAAAAACATAATTCCAAGCATACTCAAGATGCGCACGCGTTGGATAAGCGTCGGGATAACATATTAATGCTATAAAAGCCGCCGCAGTGGAACGGGAAATTCCGGCATGACAGTGAAAAAGGATGTGCGCATTTTTTTCTTCTTCCCATGTCAGCGCTTTGATAAATCGAATCAGGCGGCGAATATCAGATTCTTTTGCAAAGAGGAAGTCACTGTCAATAATCTGAGGAATTAAAGCGGCGTTAACATCGTCTACATCATCAAATTCTAAACGCAAAATGGCATCAAGCTTTTTATTGATGCCAAAAAATCCCCCAATAGGAGGGAAGTGGTCACCCGGACCACCAATAGAAACCAAATGAGTTACGCCCTTATCATAATAGGTTGGAACCTCATTAAAAGAGCATATCGAAATTTTCATAGGGAAGATTTTTCATATCTTGCCCCATACGTCAAGTAATTTTATTTACATTTGACGATTTTGTGCCAGAAAGTGGTGGCACTGCCCGAAATCGAATCGGGATTGACGCACCTTATGAGAGTGCCGCTCTACCAGTTAAGCTACAGTGCCGTAAGAAGTGAGAATTGGAACCCGAAGTAATAAGGGTGTGGATTTTACCCACATATGACGCGCCTTCCGCCTCACTTCTTGACCATTAATAAAACACATGATTCGAAATCAATCTTGTTATTTGGTATATTTTGCGAAAGAACGTTTTCCGTCACACTACTATTTACACGCGAAACTATCTAGATTTTCTTTTGATAGTTCTGCGCGTTAAATTTTTCTGATTGGCGTAACGCTTGCTGTAGGAATTCGATGTAAGTATTGATTGCCTGCACGTCTTCTTGCATGATAGCAATTTGCGCCTCAAGTAATTCTATTTTCTGTTGTTTTATGAGAACTTGTTCAAATGCCTGTTTCTGAAACAATGCCAACTCTAATTGACGCTTTTGGATTATAAGCTTATCATCGATGGCATGAAGCCATCCAACGATATGAAAGAGGATAGCCAAAAAGAATACGCCGCCGATAATAAGGAGTCCTTTAATCATGAGATTAGTTTTTTTAAGTCGTCTGGATGATAACCAATTTCCCAAATCGCGCCGTTAGTTTGATGAAACTTTTCTGCTTTTAAATGACAAGATGGGCATAGACTGATACCGTTGTCAAGTTCGTAACCCCCATCCTCGATAAGATTTCTATTAATGATATGATGGGCGTCCAAACTTATATCATCGTCAAATTTATCGCAAACTCGGCAGCGATGACCGTCGCGTTCAAAAACGGCTTTCCGAAACGCCGCCCTAATTTGTTTTTTCTTTACGGACATACCAACTTGGCAAATTATCCTCGGTTGTAGACCAAATCATTCCTTTATCAAAGAAGAAGTTGTCTACACAGCGTTTCACTTCAACAAGGTTACGACGAACAAATGAGTTTTTGTAATCATGCCCCGCAATTATGCCGCCTACTTTTACTTTTGGATACCACGCTCGTAAGTCCGTACTAACTGAATGATAGTCGTGCCGCGCATCAAGATAAACAAAATCAATTGAATTATCCTGAAAAGTCTTTGCGGCATCAATCGAAAATTCCCGCATAATGACTGAACGTGTGCCAAATTGCTTAAGCATGTCCCGACATACGTTATACGCTTCATCATGTTCCTGCTGCGAAACATTTGATGCATCAAACATCACATCTTCCTGATGTTTCCACGGGTCCACCGAAAACAACCTTTTACCTTTCCAATGTTCAAGTATGAACCACGAAAAAAAACCATCGTGAACTCCGACTTCTACAGCATCGCCGGTCAGTCCAAGTTGATTTAAGAGAGTAGGGAAGCAGTCTCTATCTGGGATTTGCATTACTTTGTTTGCAAAGCCAACCAGAATGCATCAGGATGGTCAAGATATTTTTCTATATTTTTCTCGTCGCCAGTATCATCCTCTAACTCGTTCTCTGTCTGGGGTTTATTTTCTGCTTCCATAGTTGGAGCCGATAGCGGGCACGACTCCGCGACATTCTCATTACCAATGAGACATTCTACATCTGAATTATATCGGCAAAAATTTGTTTCTTGGCGGCTTGACGGGTAGTCTTTTTTAAACGTTTATGTTCCATATTCGAACATATCGGGCAACCAGAACCATGAGGTTTGGAATGCAGATTACCCGATTTTTTCTTTCGCAATCCATAGGGCTTCATAAATTGGTGGATAAGGAGAGTTTCGAAATCTCAACCTCTAGAGTGTCGTTCTAGCCGTCTGCCTTTGACTATACTTATCCGTTGGCGGAAGATACAGGATTCGAACCTGTGGGGCCATATTTCAGACCCAAAACTTTAGCAAAGTTTCTCGATAAACCGGACTCCGACAATCTTCCATTAATTAAATATTTTCAAAAACATAAATACAAGTTTTACAACCCACTTAGGATAAACAATAACCTTAACATTACCACCTTCCACAGTCGGCTTATCGGCGTTTAAAACGCGAACACGCACCGGCTTGCCATCTGAAGAAGTAACATTTCGTAAAACAACGTTTGTTGTGCGCGCCTTTGTAATTGGGGTGAAATTCCCCAAATCGATATCAACGGTCTTACCATGTTGTTCAATTATAACATTTTCAAGCGCAACCAAATCGCAACCACCTTTGATTGTAACAACATATTTACCAGCGCCATACAGCCGACAATTTTTGAGATGGATAAGTTGCGAGTAGCGCATGATATCAATTGCGTCTTCCTGAGAGCCGAAGATTGTGGTGTCGTATATCGCCGCTCGATTTACGTGGCTTAACTTCAGGGTATCACTGTAACTTTCATCAGGAGGGGAAATACTTTCCCCAATAATAACAACATCTTCAGTGTCAGCGTAACTTCGGTAATTTTTATCTGCGGCCATACTCTAATTTACACTAAAAATATTGCAAACGTAACATATTTTCTTGTAGAATAATTTTGTACTCTAAAGATATGAAAACTTCCATAAATCAAGAAAAAATTGAAATGATGAAATCGTTAAAATTAAGTGGTCTCAGCTATAGGTTAATTGCGGAGCAAATCAAGTGTTCTATCGGAACTGTAAAGTATCACTTGGACCCCAATTTTAAAGAGAGTGTGAAAAAGCGACACAAAATGAACACAAAAAAGTATTATCACATGTACAAAGGAAAATATTGCACATGCGGTTTATCGAAAAAGGTCGCCTTCTTTTTTAGAAAGACTGGTCGAAAATTTACAACAAAAGACCTACGTAACAAGCTTGGTGATAATCCAATGTGTTATTTAACAGGAATTCCGATTAACCTCGATAAAACAGAAACTTATCAATTAGACCATATTATGCCGCGGTCTAGGGGTGGAGACAATTCATTAGAAAATTGTGGGCTGGTTACAAAAGAAATTAATTTGGCAAAATCAGATAAAACACCAGAAGAATTTATAGCGTTATGTAGGAAAGTTGTAGAACGAGTCAATAAATAATATCGTTGCAAACAATTTATTACGTCGTTTACAACGTCAACCATAGATTATTAATCACTCCAGAGAACTTGCTTAATGTCAATTAAGCTTTATTCATAACCTATTTCACTCATTGACCGGTTAGTGAACTCATTTTCAGCACTTATGATGAAAATGTTTTCGGTTGAAATGGCAGCTTTTCATCGAATATTATCGATTGTTCTCATACTACCCTTGTCTCTATTTATACTGAGCTTTCGGTTGAAATTATAAAAATTCTGCATCTAGCGGAACAGCGAAACCCCGCAAGCCTTTCCGGTTTGGAAACGCTATTAACGCCATTTTTCCCACACTATGCTGCACTCTCGTATGGAAGTGGTCTTTTAGCTATAGATGCTGGTGGTTATGGAGGGATTTGAACCCATCACTATACTCGTTTTGAGTGAGGTGTCTCTACCGGTTGGACTACATAACCAAACTAAGCCCTTTTTTTTGGATGCTACCATTACATTAGAGCGGCTTCCAACTCCGCTTGCCGACTCGAACGGCTCTCCTTGTTTCGTAGACAATTTTTGTTTGCTGTATGGGCTAATGGAAGTGGAGTTGACGGAGGCACTCGAAACCTCATGATATCCTCTTTACAAGAGAGGTGCTTTTCCTCTTAAGCCACGTCAACGTTAAATCGATACAAAATTTCGTGTAATCTAATTCGAGCCTAAATAAAGGATTCGAATTATGAATATTAAAGAACAATGTCTGAAACTAAAATCAGAAAATCCAAAAATGTATTATAAAGAAATCGCAAAGATTGTCGGGTGTCAACCAAGCACTGTTTGCTATCATTTGAATGAAGACACGAGAAAAAATTACCGACATCGCCAATCTAAAAACAGAAGAATTAATAATAATGCATTAAAAAGTGTTAACGGCGGTAAATGTAAACTTTGTGGTTACTGCAAATCTTTGTCCGCTCTGCATTTTCATCATTTAGACCCAGATACGAAAACCGATGAAGTTTCAAGAATATTGAGAACGCGCGGAAAATTAGCAGCCACGAACGAAGCAAAAAAATGTATTCTTATTTGTGCTAATTGTCATCATGAAATCCACGACGGATTAATAAAATTAGAATGAAATGGAGTCCCGTATCGAACTTGAATCGATTTATTCGCGTTACGAATGCGAGGCATCACCATCAATGCTTACAGGACGAAAAATTATTTTCTTTGGCGATTTCTAAATATGATTTTTCGCCGGGTTTTTGCTGTATAAAATAATCCAACACCCTTGCTATTTCAAGGGGGTCTGTTCCTCGCTCAACCGAAGTAATTGTTAACTCCAATAGTTCCTTTTTCTTTTGATTATTCATAGATGGCGCGACCAGCCCGATTCGAACGGGCACTAAAGCTACTTAGAAGGAAGCTTGACTTTCCAATTGCCGATGGTCGCAAAAATTATTTATCGATTCTACGGATGGATTGATGTTCCTTAACGCGCATTTTGTCAAGTTCTTTCTGACTATAAATTTTGCGCACTGCTACACCAACATATTTCTTTGGCAGAAAACCAATTGCACAATGTAAACCGATGCGAAATGGAATCTCCGCAATCAACCTTTCGCTTTCTCGCTTGGCGGCGCTTTCCTCAAATTCGCCAATATTATCATCTACCATCCAATTTTTCATATGGTGGTTCCTGTCAGAATCGAACTGACGCTCGGCGGCAATCTACCGCATACAGGTTATAAATCTGTCGGTGCTCTCCAATTACACTAAGGAACCAAGCGAACCGTTTGCTTGAAGGCACTTTTACCCATCTACCCACAAACTTAATTTTGCACCACGGTTCGACAGACAACTCACCCTCACATAACAGGTATTCTTCTGTGAGGGGACTAGCAAATGGCATCCACGGTGAGCCTTGAACTCACATATGACCAACTTGAGAGGTTGGTGACTTTGCCAATTTGTCAACGTGGACAAAAGGTCCAACTTAATGAACTGATTTATCAGAAGGATTTTCTATACTTCTTTGAATTACTTTTGCACTTAGTAAGGTTAGCAAATAACTACCTAACGTTGCACCTACACTCGCGGGTATTTCCACAAGCGCGCCCGTCTTAATACAGGCGAATAACCAGCCGCCGCAGATAGTTGTAAGAATCAGCATCGTACCAAGGAACACAACCAAACGTGTCGTGGAAGGGGTGTCAGGGGCTTCTTCCAAAGCCTTGCCTAACCAAGTAAAAAAGTTCATAATCTGAATTACACGTAAGAATCAATCATTTAGCATGGTGGTCAAGGTGGGACTCGAACCCACAAGCCGAAGCATATGCACCTCAAGCATACGTGTATGCCAATTTCACCACATGACCATAACGGATTTTAACGTAGAAAGCCGCAAACGCACAATATCATGTCCAATCCCAAGCGTTATCTCTTGGTTCTCTGGGTAAATTAACTTCTTCCTCGTCTATATTTCCCGCGCGTAGGTTTTTTAGTTCCTGATTGCGCTCGGCGCGACGGGCGCGCTCTCTCATTTGTTTGTGCCATTTTGGCGATTTATCCCAACGCTTTTTATCGCGAGTAAATTTCCATTCTGGCGTATTGTCAACAAGCGGTTCTCCCCACATCATTATAGTGGGGCGCTTGCCACGTAGTTTCCTATCGTCAAAACGGCGTGTTCTGCTCATAGGAAGAAGCCTTTCGGCTGAGGTTTGTATTGGTAGAAGATGGGGTATACGACGGGGCTTAAACCCGCAGGGACCAAGCTTCACAGGCTTGTGCGTCTAATCAATTTCGCCACGTATACCATAACTAAGTTCATTTTTATATTGTCGCCTAAACCAGACTAGGCTACTTCCGCATATTGTAAATGGTGCGGAAGGTGGGATTTGAACGCCACGTATAACAATTTCCATGAAATTGGATGCTGTTAGAACTTAAATTGGTTTTTGATTTTATTATAAATCGTCATTTTTCTTCGTGTAATCTTTTATGGCAGGACCATAAGGATTCGAAAAAGATGATTAAACTATTTACTGATAAAGAATTTAATTCGGCTAAATCGCGGGATTTACTACCTCTTAAATGCGAAAAATGTGGAAAAACTTTCCACAAGGCAAAACACAGAATACAGGATGCCTTATCGACCAAGACGAAGCTTTTCTGGAAATTTTGTTCTAAACGATGCAGTGATGAACACTTCGAAACATCCATAGAAGTCGAATGTTGCCAGTGCAAACGGAAAACATTCAAAACCCCGTCAGAGATAAAAAAAGTAAGACGCCCATTTTGTTCACAATCTTGTGCAGCTTTATATAACAACACGCATAAAACACACGGAACATCTCGTTCAAAACTAGAAAAATGGTTGGAATCTAAATTAATAACTGAATATCCCGAATTAGAATTTCATTTCTCAAGAAAAGATGCTATCAACGGTGAACTAGATATTTATATTCCATCATTAAAATTGGCATTTGAGTTAAACGGGATTTTCCATTATGAACCAATTTATGGTAAGGAACAATTAATCAAAATGCAGAACAACGATAAACGAAAGTTCCAAGCGTGTTTAGAAAATGGAATAGAACTATGTATTATAGATACAACGTCTCAAAAGTATTTTAAAGAAAATACCTCTTTAAAATTTCTTAATATCATCCGAGATATAATCGAAAGAAAAATGGCAGGACATGTAGGTGAGGAACCCACTTCTTCGCGTTTGGAGTGCGAGGCACATACCTAATATACCAATGTCCTATAAAGTCATTTCTGACCATCTAAATATTTCTTGAACGCATCTTGATTTTTAATCGCCGCCCGAAGTTCTGGCGTCGTATCATCAATATACAACGGACATTGTACTGGTTCGTGATAACAGCCTTCGGCCAATATTTCTTTTATTTCTTCAATAGTCGTCTGATTCATAATTGGTGCAAATGGAAGAAATCGAATCCTCAGTATAACTACGTTCGAAGCGTAGGTGGCTCTCCTGTGCCAGCATTTGCGTGTTTTAATTTTAGCTACGTATGTATTAAATGGTGGGGGCCGAGCGAATTGAACGCTCACATCAAGATTTTCAATCTAGCATGCTCACCAGTTTACATCAAACCCCCAAAGGCTAGCAGCCACCCCACAACTTCGGGTATGTGACACCTGAAAGTCGGTTTCGCGCTATGCGCTAATCAAACACCGAACCTTTCCTTTATTGTAGTCCTTGTGGACTATCCTTTCCTTTTCCTTACCTACGGTATTTAACCATAGGTTATGCGCGGTTACCAGCCGCGACTTTATATCCCGGTAACCAGCCGGGAAATTTGTGAAATTTATACATAAACGGCGGATTTAATTCGTCATTCATTCTGTTACAGTGTTCTCTGAGTAATCTTTTTAAATATACAGACTTAATCCATTGGTCTATAAACTCGCGCGCTTTATCTTGTTTATTCATGAATATACTGGTGTGTCTTTTCGTTGGTCTCCGACTAAAATCAATATTGCTTTGACCGCCTCAGTGAAGATATTCTATTCATCGGGTTTTCTGCGACCCACTCTCCTTTTATATTCATTGGTAGTCGCAATGGGATTCGAACCCATACTGAAAAGTTTTTAAGACTTTTGCTTCTGCCGGTTGAGCGATGCGACCATAGCTTATTTCAGAGGGAATGCAACTGTATTTGTTGGGGCGCTATTGCCAGAAGAATTATAAGCGAACACACGATACCAATATGTACCAACGCCTATATTCGTATCAATAAATGTATTTATGTTAGCTGAAGTCGTACCTATAACAACAAAATTTTCCCCATCATTACTACGCTCTATTTTAAAACCAGTTTCGTTGCTGGAATTATCACTCCAAGTTAATGTTACTGACGATGGGACGCTTCTAACACTCACACTTTCTAATTTTAAATATGTATATAAACTGTCAATTTTTCGCAATACTGTTTGTAAATCTGTATTTGTATTATTTTGATTTTCCTTCAAAGCCGCTAACTCTTGCAATGCCAAATCTCTCTCTTGTTGAGCTTGCGCTACAAGCTTTTCTTGATACACAGCATATAAATGCCATGCTATAATCTGAGAATTTTTTGCATCCCACGCGGATTGTGCTGGATAAGCGGGGCGAGGAACGGGGGTAATAGATGTAACTTGAGCTAATAAAACACTCGCCAAAGCAACAACGAAGAAACTAATAAGAATTTTTTTCATAAAACAACTTGGTGCGATATAGGAGATTTGAACTCCTACCCCATGCTTGGAAGGCGCGTGTGCTGCCATTAAACACTAATATCGCAAAATGGGTATTAGCCCAAGATAAATCCGAGTACGAAAGCAACTACTGTCGAAATTAACGTCACTTTCATGCTAACCTGCTTGGCAAGAAACTGCTGAGTTTCCTCTTTGGCTTCATGCTTTAAGCGCGCTTTTGCCTCTTCAACGTGTTCTTTTAAATCGCTCATAGTATTGTTATGTTCAATCTAAATTACACTTTAAACTAGGGGCTTTACTCTAGCCCGACGGTACAACAATCCACTGTTGCCATTGCGCCGCTTTTACATTAGCGGCAGAAAGCCCGCACATTTAAGCTGGCGGGGACTAACTATAGTCTGGTGGGCATGGCAGGAATCGAACCCGCAATCTTCACCGTGTAAAAGTGCCGCGTTAACCGTTACGCTACACGCCCATTTTCTATTCCAGTTTAGCCGCGATTCTGGTTTATCTCTACATTTCTCTAATCGGCTTTCGCCAATTCCCACCGTCAATAGATGGGTGCATCAACCCGGCCTCATCGATAAGCACTAATCTCAGCCTGTTTGACTTGCTACTACCATGAGGTATTAACGAATACGTGATAGGCTATGGTTTGTAAGCCATGCCGAGTATTCTCCCTATCGGTTGCTTTGTAGTCGCGAACTTCCTCTGACTTATGGAATGCGGGGTTCCTCTCTTTCGAGTTTGGCATACCGCATCTTACGTCCCTTTACGCACCATTCTCAGGCCGTGGCCTGATTAAAGGTTTCACCTTTCGTCAGCGTAGAGTCGAATAGAAATTTTGCACCCCGGACGTAACAATCTATAGTCATTGGAATCCGGCCCGTCTCCCTATAGTGTTTGTGCGGCCACCCTCGACCGTAAAGTAAATTCATAATGAAGCATCGTTGAACGGGACAATAACCCCGGCGACACTTCCCAAGCTTTCGTATTATTTAGTAAAGAAATTCCTGCGTGTTCAAACGCCGCATAAATCAATTCAGAGCAAAACCACTTGTCTTTCGAACCGCCCGATTCAGATTCACGAGAAAGGAAACGAAGTACCATGGTAATGTCGTACTTCTTACCCACTTGAGCATAAAGGAACTGGCTGATTTTACGGAATTGTTCCGACGTAACTTCAGTCGAATACATATCAATATATTCGTCCTTCTTAAATTTGTACTTCTGGAATTTACGAACACCGTAAAAACGGGTGGCCTCAATTACGTCTTTTTCCAATGATATACTTACATGTGAATATTTACTACGAGTTTGCCAACGAATAATTTTATCAAAAATAGAGTTAGCTGAATGTAATCCAATGTAGATTTTCATACATTAAGTTACACTAAATTTGGCGCGGGAGGTGGGCTTCGAACCCACAACCTTGAAATTTAGAGTTTCCTGCTCTGAACCAGTTGAGCTACTCCCGCAATAAGCCCGAATAAATCGGGCACTAAATTACTATTTCTACGATGTATCCTATTTCAAATCAATCACCCCCTTTCTTGCCGCTCGCGGCTCGAATATGGGCAGTGCCATCCGAAATATCTATATCAACATTTTTAAATCTCAAACTTCCCTTAGTATGTTGATTATCAGGGGTTTCTTTTGTGGAAAAGGGAACTTCGCAATCCACATGGTTAACGTAGTACGTTATACCTTTTGTCTTAATTACCCACGGGGCAATTCGACTATCGAACAAGTGTGCCTTATTAAAATGGAACACTGCTTCTTTACAATTCTGAACCTAATGTTCTTCCTATTTCATGTCAGTATATATTACACTTATTTTTGTTGTTCGTGCAAACTAAAATCTTCAATTTTACATCAAACCGAAGGTTTGAAAATGGAGGCAGCGCCGTGAATTTAACAACGGTTCTTCCAACTTTGCGGTCGGACGGATTAGCGTCTTCCTCCGCTGCCATATTTATAACCTAGCAGCCCCACTGCAACCCGTATAGCATAACAATTTAGGTTAGAACTGTTCGTATGCCGATTACTTCATGATTAGGAGCAACCCTATTATTTTTCATACTACACCCGATGGTGCCACCGATTTTTGTCATTATAAATTGGTGTGCCGTGCGAGACTCGAACTCGCGATATCCAACTTGGCAAGCTGGCGCAATAGCCACTATGCGAACGACACAGAAGAACGCCTCTTAATCGGAGACGAGAATCGAAATTCTTTATTTTTATGGTAGCACACGGCGGCGTTTGAATCCGCTGCTCCAACTTATGAGGATGGCGAGTTACCTATACTCTACGGTGCAATAAGGGGAATCGATATTGTTAGGTATCTATTCCCATCGTTTCAACCCTGCATCTTTTTCAACTTATCTTCTAACTGCTTTAATTGATATTCCAACTGATTCACTTTACCAGCATATTGCATGTTCTGGAATTGAACCAGAGCAATTTGTTTTTCAAGCTGTAATTTCTCGTTCAATAATTCATTATATTTATCAGATACATCAGGATTTGCTTTTAACTTTGAAATCTCCAACTCCAATGAAGTAATTTTTTCTTTAAGAACATCTGATGCAGAAAGTTTTAAGAAAAAACTATTAATAAATTCCAACTTGGTCTTTAAAATCGAAATTTCAGTATCAAGAGATTCAATTGTCGCTTTGAGTTGAAGGTTATTCGCTAATAAGGCGGTGCGTGTGACATAGGTCATATATATAGTTACACCAAAAATAATGGTGGCTACATAGGGATTCGAACCCTAAAAATTCACGTTCTAAGCGCGACACGTCTAGCCAGTTGCGTCATGTAGCCTAATAGCACGCACAAGTTTTACGTTGTGCGGCTTTGTTGTCTTACTTATCGCGAGGACGGTATTCGTTGTCATAAATGACAATAAGACCGAGCATCACGAGGACAGAGAAGAAGGCAATCATCTTGCTTTCCTTTCTTGTTTTAGGTGCCGTCGTCCCGTAGGATAGGCGGCAGATAAATGGCTGTCTTGTTTGAATTTGAATCAAAATATTTCGGGTCAGAGCCGAATGTAATAACCAAGTTATACGACAAGACAATAACGATGCCCAAATCCATCAACGCTGGATAAACGCGAATTACTTTCATTCCACCTTTCGGCGCGGGCGTAATCGACCATTTTTACTTCACGTAGTAGTTGTTTTTATTTGATTTGCTGTGTGGGCGTCTACGAATCTACGATTCTATTATAAATCGAAGATTTAATTGGCAGTCCTCCCCGGACTCGAACCGGGACATCTATTTCTAGATATGACAGCTTCAAAGGCTGTTGTGCTAACCAATTACACTAGAGGACAATAAAATCGGTCATGATTTGCGTGTAATTAACATGAGTAAGTTAATTTATGAGTAAATCATCAGAGGCCGTTAAAAAATGGAGAAAAGCAACTAAACAACGAATAATTGATGCTATGGGCAAACAGTGTCAATGTTGTGGGTATAATAGATGTAACGAGTGTTTAGATTTACATCATTTGGACCCAAACGAAAAGGAACTAAGTTTTGGAGCGATAAGGGCGAACCCAATCGCTTGGTCGAAAATTGTAGAAGAGTTAAGAAAATGTATATTAGTGTGTAGAAATTGCCATGGAGAAATACATAATAACAATCTTCCAATTCCAAACAACTATTGTAAATTTGACGAATCCTATTCAGAATACAAAATTGTATCCGAAGAACTTGCGTCTAAGTGTCCAAAATGCGGGGACCAAAAATTAACAATACATAAATTCTGTTCCCAGAATTGTGCAAAACGTGGACGTAAATTGGCTATACAGGTTGGAGCCGCCCCAACATAAGATTTTATTCTTCACTCGCTTAACAGGCGAAGCCAGCTAACTTAGCTATCTGGGTCTGCATAATAGATGGCTCCGGAAATTCGGGTCGAACGAATGATTTTTGGGTAACAGCCAAACGTGATGCCACTTCACTATACCGGAATAAAACTAAGTTCCTTGTGCCTTTTATTAACCGGTGGCAAAGCCCGTCTCCTGATTATGTCATAGATATTGCTGTATGAACTTAAAAGTGGAACGTATGGGATTCGAACCCATATCGACGAACTTTACGCCCGTCTCGTAAGATTATCTTATATATTCTTTTACCGGTGCGAATATATCACTTCATCAAACTACTTGTGGAGCTTTGACCATTAAGCTAACGTCCCATAAATCGTAGATTTACATAAACCTACGGTTTAATACTAAGCGCAACGCATTTACAGCGCGCGACTGAATGGCTTTTGTATTAGGCACCATCATTTCCTCGTGCAACCCGCCTCACTTCATCTTTCGATGGTGATTGGATGTTTGCACATCATCGATAAGTTTATTATCGCTGTATGCGCTTAAAACCTAAGTATAACGAAAAGTTTAGGCTCTTTTCGCGTTCCTAAAAAGCATGGAGAAGCTTTTCAATCTAACAGTTATGGAATGTCAGCCGGTGCCGCCCCGAAGGGTAGCGTCTTGTTAAGATAAGGATTGCTGTATATACTTATGGCGGTGAGGGCGAGAATCGAACTCGCGGGGCAACTTTCGTCACCCTTTTGCTTTCCAAGCAAATGCATTAGGCCGCTCTGCCACCTCACCAAGATTACGCAATTTCTGCGAATCGCTTTTTAAAATAATTACTGGTCTCGTCCGGGGTGTGCCGCAAGAACAGTTGCTCGTCAATCTCATCAAACGCTCTGAAATCACCATTAGATGCGGCAATCAACGCGTCGCTAAGTTCTGGCGAACATTCGAACCTAAAGCCGAATGAATCCCAGATTTCTTTAAATCTTTCGTATGTCATAATTGGTGGTCCCGGTGGGATTCGAACCCACAGTGAGCTTACGCTTTCGGCTTAAGAGGCCGGACTAATCAACCGTTCTAGGCACGGAACCAAATTGGTGGAGATGGAGGGCTTCGATTCCCTCGTGTCCGATACTTCGTATTTCCATTCTTGTTACATGCTTAGAATCACTTGATAATATCGTTTTCGGTTTGATTCTACCAAACGACATTTGACGGTTATATAATCAGCTTCTATCAACCAGTCAATTTTAAAGCTGATTCCCGATGATGACGAGTGGCCCAATTTATCGGCGGTCAATTGGAACTCGGTTAGCCGCAATTAAGCAGCGTAAGCATAAACTTCTGTTTTCTTAGCGTTTATTTTGTGATACGTTTTACGACGTGGCATCATTGTCGGCATGGAATGTAAACCTACGTATTGGATAGAATCCAAATACATCCCCAAAAGAAATATTGGTGCGCCCCGAGGGAGTTGAACCCTCACGATGGTCCGCTTAAAAGGCGGCTGCTCGTCCACTGTAGCTTGAGGCGCATATTAAAATGGAGTCCCTAGCGGCTTACGAGACCGCGTATGAATCTTTTGCAGAGATTTGCATTTCCTCTTTGCTATAGGGACATAAAAATTGGCGGAAGAGGCAAGATTCGAACTCGCACGCGCTATGGTTTACATATCGCCCTCGCATTTCAAGTGCGCTGCCGCTAGGCCATATCCTCGGCTTACTCTTCCATCTAAGCGGGCGCAATTTTCCCTTTCGGGATGGCGATTTATATTTTGCTGTATCCGCTTGTTGCTTTAATTGCGCGAAATCTTAAAACCTTCGGTTTTATTATAAATCGAAGATTTATGGTGGCCGAGGGTGGGTTTGAACCACCAACCGTTCGTCTATCAAACGAATGCACTAGCCAATTGTGCTACACGGCCATTATCTAAGCTCTATTATTGTGCGGGCATCGAATCCCGCTCAATTCGTGTTTTTGAAACGAATTTTTATCCATTTAAGGTTTTGCTGTGAGAGCTTATTGTGGAGCTTACTCCACCGTTCCAGCAAAGCTGGAAATACTAAGCGCATTTTGTTTTTCATTAATCATTGAATTTTTAATTCGCTGTTAGCGCTTATAAGGAAACGAAAACTTGTTATGTTTTTGGCTTCTGATTCGAAGCATATTTGACGAAACGTTTATAATTTTTTAAATCGCGGCTAGCGTCTGTGCGCCGGGAATATGGACCGTAATCTAAATCCCCCCATTGATTTTTAAACCAAAACTTTCCATCTCGCTTGAAAATTTTCATACTCTAAAATGGCGGGACCAACGAGTGCTACCCTCGCTTCTGTATCGTGACAGGATACCGCTTTTGTTGATAAGCTATGGCCCCAAAATTACAAAGGTCACTCCATCCCTTTGAATGGCAGTTTATAAACGTGGAAACGTTTAAAGGTTTTATTTTTCGCCGGTTCTGCTTTACCCTGAACCTAGAGAAGTTGGTAGCGCGTGTGGGGCTCGAACCCACGCATGACCGATTTGAAAGACCGGTGACTTGAACCTGCTTGTCAAACGCGCCGTAAAGATATTCTTTTGTATCCATCTATTCGGATTAACAACAACCCCAATGTTCGATACAAATAAACTACAATAACAGTTGTTTTTGATATATTATTATAGAAGAACTGAGGTGGAAATAAGTGTAATTACACTATATGTCCACTAAAATATTATCTGAATTTTCTCGATGTGACTCCTTTGGAACGCAGCGTAAATACGTTTCTTACCATTGTACTCGATGCGGTGTCGAACATTCCAAACCAAAACGTAACTTTTGGTTAGATAGACCCAACTTCTGTTCCGTTAACTGTGCAAGAGAACATCAAAAAATTTTGCATTCATTTGAAGCTGAGTGCGCATGGTGCGCAAATAAATTCCACAAAAAGATATCAACAAAGGGAAATAGTCGTTCCGGTTTATATTTTTGTTCCAGACTATGCAAAGACAAGGCTCAAAGCTTGGAAGGTGGTATAAAGGAAATACAGCCAAATCATTACGGAGAAATTAAAAAGAATTATCGCGAAACTGCATTTAAAAATCTGCCAGCACGCTGTAATCGATGCGACTTTGCTGCTTACCCAGAGATACTAGAGGTTCATCACAAAGACCATAATCACCATAATAATACCGTAGATAATTTGGAAATTTTATGTCCAAACTGCCACGAAATTCATCACTTCGAAACGAAATCGGGTAAATATGCCAAAAGTGGTGGACTGGAAGGGGATTGAACCCTCCACACGAACATTGCAAATGTCTGTCGCCTCCGAGGAACATGCCAGCCCAACTGGTGTTTCCACTCGGAATTGAACCAAGATGATACAGTTTAGGAAACTGTTGCCTTATCCAGTTAGGCGATGGAAACGTTAACTCAAAATTACACCCAAATCATTAACTTCGTTTTCAAACTCGTCGAACGTCGGTTCAATATCTTCCATTGAGGCATCGATTCTTTTCTGCTTCATGCGACGATACTGAGTGTGACAGACTGCCAATCTTTGTTTATCATTACCATATTCCTTTTGCATCAAATCCGAATCCATACAACGATTGATGAATTCAGTCTGTTTTTCATTGGACTTTGGTGTAGGCAGTGGCATACACTATATTACACTAAATGTCACCTAAAATGGTGGTCCCGGTGGGATTTGAACCCACAGTGCCCGAAGGCGGCAGATTTACAGTCTGCTACGTCTACCAATTGACGCGTCGTGACCATCATACGAACTACGGTACATATGATTTATCATCACCCCAATGCCTTGGGCCGATTTTTTGCGAGGTTGTACATTCCTCCGTTCGTATTCTGTATTAGGGATGCCTCCCTTTTAACATATGAGAGATAGGTGAGTTAATTACACTCACTTATCTTTGACTAAGTATATTTTTATCACCCCATAAATTTGAAATGGCGGGGTGTGAAGGAATTGAACCTTCTGTTTCCAGAAAAGTCATGCTGTTAATACTTAATGGTGCGGTCAGAGGGACTCGAACCCCCACTAAAAGATTCGTAATCTTTCGTGCTAATTCCATTACACTATGTCCGCATATCGACGGGCCTACCCGCCGTGGTTTAACCAATTTTTAGGAAAAATAACTAAGTTCGTTTTTTTCGTTGTTCTGCTTTAAACTAACTTGCTGAAATTGAAATTGGTGGCAAGTGAAGTGCGCTACGCTCCATCTCCGTCTTATGTGATGATTTAACCGCTGTTAGAACTTAATGGTCCACCTAGAAAGATTCGAACTTTCACCTTACCGCCCCAAACGGTAAACGCTGCCTTTACGCTATAGATGGATAATTACTCTGAATCCCAACCGATTAGTTGGGCAAGTCAAGTCTGCCTGCTCGCACGGACTTTCGTTAAAGTATCGCTGGCGCTCGATACCAAAGCGGAAATTTTTCCCTCTCCCCTCTCCCGAGGTTTGAGTTGGCGGTGACATACTAACTTCCAAAAGTCACCCTTCGTAATCTGTTAAAATGAACGTCCTTCCTTTCGGTCGGATGTACGAGCCGCATTTTTTAAGATACGCTCGATAAACTATGCCCAACACCTTACCATAGGTTTTGCATTCGTCAAGAGATTTTCTTGATTTCCTTTGCATTACTTACGTAAACCGTTGAACTTTAAAGAACTAAAATGGGAAAGCCGGGGGGTTTTATTCCACCGGCTTTCGAAGCTTTCTTTGCTTTGGGCTTTTTAGCCGGTGTTATTCATCAATCACTAATCCGAGTTTGGAGGCGACGAGATTAAATACGTATTCGTCATCTGTACCCCAATTTTCATATTCTACGCCTTCAATTGTAACTCGGTTTACGGTTAGGGTCGCAGCGCTCGAATCTAATAAGGCCCATTGAACACTAGCAGATTGTGAAAGAACAAGATGAACATCGTCAACGCGCAATTGCGTTGCGGTATTGGGGAATACTGTGACTGGCTCGATGTTCTTTATCATATTGTCTGTATAGGATATTACACGTAAAAAGGGAGAATTTGCAACAAAACTTACAATTTTCTCAATTTAAACTCTTCAATCTTCTCATCAGGAACAAGGAGAATGTCCTGTCGCCATTCTGAATAGATGGTAAGCGGCTCAAGGCAATAGCCACAATACATACTGTAACCAATGTAATCCTGCAATTGTTTGATTGCCATATGCGTGCGCGGGAACCACTCGGCATGAATCACGGGACGATGTTCCTTAATAATATCCCTGAAACTCCACAAGATGTGGAAGTCATGCCCCTCAGTATCGATTTTAATAAACGAGATATCGGCAAAGTTAACCTGTGGCCCAAGAAACTTTTCAAAACTGACAGCGCGAATCAAACGGGGTACTGTGTAAGTTCCAACCCAAGAATTCGTAGAAGGATGCCCGCCATTATCATCGGTGGCCGAATATAGAAATTGGTGGATACCTTCATGTTCCATAACGGCATAAGGACAACCAACAATATTCATACTTGGGTTAAGCCCCAAATTGATATTAAGTTGTGACGAAAAGCTCGGACTACATTCGAAAGCAAATACTTTACCACCATCCGTGAGGATAGAAATGGCCAAACTCGTGTCACCATCGTAGGCACCAATATCAACCGCCACTGAACCAGAACGAACGAATCGATGATTGACGTTGATGAAATTATTTACGAACTCTGAGTATGGAGTTGGTAACGAGCCGCGTTTCTGTGGCGCTTTATGACAGAAGGCTATCTTATAATCTTTATCTTTATAATTTACCTTAAATTTCTCAACATGAGTCAGGATATCATTACCTTTTAATTCCTCGATGTGAGGAAGACCATCAATATAATTCTTTTCGTTGACGTAAGGGGGAGACATAATAAAATTATTGAGCCATCAGACCACCAAGCGCAATGCCGCCGATTAGAGTAAATCCAATGTCGTTTTGAATACCACCAGCAATGATGAACACAGCCGCAATTAATCCTAAAATCACGGCCCTAAACAAATCGTGTAGTTTCTTCTGCGTCATAAATAATGAAACCCGTCGCTGTTATACGACGGGAATCAGTTTCCTTAAGCCTTAATCGGTTCGTACCTTTCGGTATTCACCGTCTGCAAGAACATGTCCCATGGGGAAGTAATCTTGCCACTCATAATTGTCTTGAGGATGCTTGGGGAAGCACCCGAACACAACATGACACCCTTTTCGTCAAACTTCACCGGACTGTCTGAGTAGGCGTTAACCTGCCAGAATACAATATCAGGAAGTTTATATCCTGCTTGCGCATATTGCCGCTTAATTGCTTCGTGGTTTGTTCCACCATTAACACAATTAAACTGCATATCAGATATGATAACAATCTTTGATGGCATTTCAGACTGTGGCACGTTATTTTGGATAGCGTGGCGAAGAATTGCTTGGAACGAAGATTGTACATTCGTGGAGCCGCCCCAATCAGCCGAATTAAGGTTAATCAATTTCTCCTTGAGATTTCCGCCAACAACCTTCTGCAAACGGGAGTCGTCTGAGAAAGTTAGGAAATAACCGTTGAATGCGCCGCGATTACGCTCTGCCGTATAAAGGGCGAGTGAAACGCAGATATCGATTGGGCTTACACTTTCGCCATAACGAACACCCAAATTTCCCATGGAGCCGGAAACGTCCGCAACAACAAGGATATTGTCGTTCTTCCCTTCTGTGTAGTCGGGAAGTGCATTCCATTGCGCTTCGATTGTACGAAGGTCGTTACCGTCCTTCTGTGTAATTCCGCGCATCAAATCATACGGATATAGCGTTGCAGAATTAATCTTCGCTTCGCCCTTCTCGACCTTGGTCAAGAACTTCTCATAGCGCTTTGGGTCGTGCTTGTTAAAGGCAGACTTGTAAATAAGCGCAGCACGAGATGGTACTTGCTCAAAGTTAATCTTGCTCCATTCACCACTGGTCATCAACCGTTCAACGATACCGATTTCCTCACGAAGACCGGACAACATCTTACGATATGCCTTTGGTGACATTTTCATTGCGGCGCGAACCTTTTCAGCCAAACGACGTGTCGTCGCGCTGGAAGCCTGCGCAGATGGTGCCCATTTTGCAGCCAATGTAATCGCTTCGCCCTTTGCCTTCTTATAAGCATCGGTCTTCAATTGGGACGCAACGAAAACCAATGCATCCTTCTCCAATGGAGTGCCCTCCAAGGATTCAAGAACATTGTCGAAACGGGTATATTCAGGAACGTGCTGAATAAGCTTCTTTGCCACAGGCGCGTCATTCTTCGCGAGCCAGTTAAGACCCAAGCGAAAAAGACGACGTTCACCCTGTCCGCCGCGCACGTCACCCAAATAGAATAACGTCCTTAGTGCAAGGGTTTTATCTTCTGCATATGCGGCGCTGAAAAGCTTTGTAACTTCGGCATCGGCTTGATTGCGCAATGCGCCACCTCGCGAGAACAAGTCCAGCAAGGATGTGCCAGTGGTTGAATGTGATACTGCGCCGTTTAAGGTTGTAGTATCTTTCGTTTGCATAGCGCTAATAAGCGCATTCTGCTTCTTAGGGGTTGCAGTGTTACGGGTAAACTGCCCCAATGAGTTTCTCTTTATATTCTTCATAAACTAAGTAATTTTTAATTGTTAATGCTGACATTACTTAAATAACTAAATTCTACGTTGTAGGACATTTTAGTGTCCGTCAAGACATTTGTGCAAATTATTTTATGCCGCTGCCATAGCGCCCATCAAATATTCTGCCCATTCATGACGAGGCGTCACGTTAGGGGGAAGAGTGTAGTGAACGGGACGAATTTTCATCTTTGCTTCGATTGGCTTGCCAAAGATATCCAATTTGGGCATGGCGTGTCCAGCACGGGAATTACAAGACTTGCAAGCAAGCGCAATGTTATCCTCGTGATTTTTACCACCAAAAGCCTTTGAATGAATATGTTCGCGACTAGCCTCACTCAGTTTGATTTTCGTATAGCAGAAGCAGCACTTACCATCATAGTAATCATATACTTCTCTAAGTGGTGGCAATGCAACTTGGCCATCCTTGTTTTCCTTTCGTTCCTTCAGCAGTTTTTTCCGCTTGAAGAAGAAATCTTCGTTTGCAACAAAGATGGTTGGAATAACCCAAATATTATCCTTGTACGAAGCATTAAAGCCGCTCCGCATGAAGGGTTGGTCAGGTAAAACCGAAATGTTTCGAGAAATGTAACGGTCCCACTTATATGGAACACCATTGGCATCGATACCCGTCCCCTTACCCTTCAGTAGAGAGTAGAACGCCGCCCGAGCCGTAGCGATACCAAATGGCATGTACGCCGGGTCAAGGAGTAGCGTCGTTATTTGTTCTGGATTTACAACTTTCATTTCAGACGTGAGCATATGGAAACAGCGTGGCCAATGTCAAGAACTTACAGAAAAAATATCACTCTTTCGACATATCTTCCTCTTCATCAGGAAGTTGCAAATTTCCATTTTTCTCTAACTTTTCCAGCGAGTTATTATCACCGAGAATAATCGCGTTCATAGTTGGTATCATTGCGATAAAACTAAGTAGGTTGTACTCCTTCTCCCCTTTATCGTTTAAAGTTACCAGAATTACATGGCTTTCATCGTCGTCTGCGCCAAATTTGGCCAGACCTCGTTTCAGGTCTTTCAATTTCATTTTGGGTCTTTCTCAAGTTCTTTCAAATCTGCTAATTTCGTATAAATCTTTTCATCTTGAACAACGATTGTATGTGCAAACACCGTATTACCATCCTTCTTAGTTCCTTCAAATACAACAATGTTATCTTCATCTGGTAAAGAACCACCGTTTTTTTCCTTCATCGAATCGATGTTACCAACGGTACTACCACGACCAACCGTATTAAATATCATCAAAGTGATTTCACCACGTTCATCAGCGACGCGATACTTTACATATTTATTCTTATTCTTACTAATACCGGTACGTTTTTCCAGTATCGTTCCAATACCACGAACTTTCACACCTTCAACCTCGGTGTTAATCTCATCTAATGGCATAAGGTTTTCGAAATGCTCACTAAAAATTGACATCAGTGTCCCCGAATAAGAGAAGCCAAGTAGCAACTTTTCGAAGTAATAATTGGCAAACTTTTCGTGCTTTCTATTCTGTTCCCAAATCTGTTTATACTTACTATACTTGGACATGAATGTTGTCCATCGCTCTGGTTTAATCAGAGGTTTGCCCTTTTCGTTTTTCGCATCCTTAATAAAAGCCAAGGTGTCCAAAATATCATATTTGAAACGAGGGGCATACTCGTTAACAAGCTGGCGCTCCTTATCTGATAACATACCGGGAGACGAAGATAGGTATGTCTGTAATTCTAGTACGGTACGGATTCGACTCGCGCCAACACTCTGTAGACATCCCGCTTGAGCAAGCGCGGCGCCCACCCCAACAGACAGTCCTGATTCGCGCAGAGCGTTAAACATGGAAATCTTATTAGGTTTGTCTTTTGACCTAAACATTTTTACCTTCTCAATGGTCTTGTCGGAGATACCCTTAATAAATCCCAATCCATAACGAATGTTTCCATTCTCCATTGTAAAATCAATGTCGGATAGTGCCAAGTCGGGCGGCAGGATTTTAATCCCAAAATGATGCATCTCACGCTCCACTTTCGCGACTTCTTCCTGCGGTGTGCGACCAGATTGAGATTTAGATTCGCATAAACAGGACCAATAAAATTGTAATGGGTACTTATACTTTAGATAAGTGGTGAGCGCCGAAGTCATGGAGGTAGCAAGACTATGTGAGGCATTAAATGAATACCTAGAACTGTCTTCTAGAATCTTCCACAACACATCGCCAACTCTGTCATCAAAGCCGTTTTTCTTCGCCGTTTCATAGATACGCTGTTTCCACGCGTTGATTTCATCTACCTTCTTCTTACCAACAATGCGGCGAATTTGTTCGGCCTCTTCACCTGTAAAACCAAGCTTCATCGCCATATTAAGGAATTGCTCCTGATATAGACATACGTTGCGGGTTGGACCTAGAATGTCAGCAAACGCAGGATGGGGGCATACTGCCTTTCTTTCGGCATAATCATCAACATAGGCCAATGCACCCGGACGCGCTGTCGCGGAAACGTCAGAAAGTTCGTCCAGATTCTTCGGTCTGAATTTATTCAATACCCGATATGCGGTGTCAGCCGAAATTTGATATAATCCATAGGGAAGTAGCCGCCCATTCTGATAGGGACCATAAATAATGGGGTCGTTCTTCAACTTAGGGCGAATGTCTGACAGTTTCTCGGGGATTACATCTTCAATTCGCTTAAGAATTGCATTAGTAGAAAGACCTAGAAGGTCGAGTTTAATGGCAAATTCGGCGGCATCTTCTTTTGCCAAACCACATGTCACTTCACCTTCTTTGTTAAGTTGGAGTGGTACGTAACCATACAACGGTCGTGCACAAATAAGATATCCACTGGCGTGTTTACCTTCCTGAGATATCAGGTCACGTAACGACAAACAAATATTGTAGGTTTCGGGATGTGATTCGGCCCAAGCTTTAAATTCTTCGCTCTTTTCGGGCATCTTCTCGATATCTTCAACGATACCCTGATTCTTTTCGACCATGTTCGAAATACGCTTGGCTTCATCCGGGTCAACTTCGTCATAACATTTGTATACATCGGTAACAAGCGCTTTACCAGTGAATGTACCTAATGTCATAATCGCAGAAAGACAGCCGGGATAGGTTTCGTGCAGCCACCGCTTAACCTTATCACGTGTCGGACCAAGGTTCAAATCTGCGTCTGCAATCAGGTCGCCCTTCAAATACATTACCCCACCAATCATTTCTTTCTTCGAACGTGCCCGGTTAACAAACCGCTCGAAAATCAAATGATGTTCAATTGGGTCTGCGCCAGTAATATCTAGTAGATAAAAGCACAAGCTACTGACCATAGAGCCACGTCCATAGTCAATGAATGCGCCGAATTCCCGCGCTTTCTCAATAACCTGCCAAACAAGAAGACAGTAATCAATAAAGCCAAGTTCTTCAAGAATCTTTAACTCGTGATTTATGCGCTGTTCATATTTGGACAACAATTCTGGTTTGAATTCAGCTTTCTTTATATCATAAGAACTACGAACAAGTGCGCCGAAAAATTCAATTGTATTTGCGCCCTCCTTAAGACCAACCTTAGTATACGATTCGGGGGCAATATGAATTTTTGGCAATTGTACATAGCCAAATTTGTCAATTTCTATCTGTTCAAAATCTTGTGTGAAACTCATATTTCGAATGCCCAAATCATTTTCTTAAACACCTCTACGTTTAGAAGTACATCGTAAAGCGCTTCGTGCAAGCGTTCTTCTTCATAAGGCACCTTAAATTCTTTTGTCATTAAACCCAATCTCCACTTTACCCCCTCACGCATCGAAAGCATACGATACTGCCAAGCGAGGAAATTAGTCCGGTCCGGTTTTAGTTGTTTTTGATATGCCTTAGCAAGTGCACCAGTATCAATGTATCTAAGGGTTCGACTATAATCATCAGGTGGCAACCCAAGATAACGCCGCCAAACTTGATGAATCATAGAGTCGTAACCAAGAATATTATGACCAACAATAAGATATTGAGGGTCATTTGTATAACTCTCAAACTTCTCTAGGATGGGTTTTGGGTCAACCGCTTTTTCTTTATATAAGAAAGGGTTGAAGCGCGTCTTTTCCGCCGCCCCCTTACTTACATTCAAGTCGGCCCAATATAAATAATGGTCGTGCTGTTCCAAAATTTCGGATTGGGTGAATACCACGAAAGAAATCTGATAGGGTCGAGCATAAAACTTGTTTAGGGATTCAGTCTCCTTGTCGAAACAGATATACTTCTGTTCTTTGTTAAATCTGAGTAAATTATCACCTAGAGTCATGTGGAAAGATTCCTCCAAACCTCGAAGCAGAAGGCATCCGAGCAAAAATATTCAATATCTGGGTCAGCGAAACTACCACCATTTTGGATAGCTCGATAAACTGTGTATGCTCTAAAATCTTTTCTATTTTTGTAGTAAATAGTCTTTGTTTTCTGAACTTTGTTGTTTGATGCGGCCACGTATTTACTGATAGCATCAGATATTAATAGTTCATGCGGATGTTCGGTGCCGACTTCTTGGAACAATGAAATGTTTTTATTACAAAATGACAAATCTGGCAAAATATTCGTATTAAAGCCGAGAAGGTTTCGAGCAATAAATCCATCAAAGAATGGCACAGACATATACAAGTCAGGCGTCCATAATGCCGCCAGTTGATTATAATCAAAGCGCTGACGGTAATATTTATGAGTTGGGTCTGTATGATACGAAGAATACACTTTAAGTAAATCAGAGTATCCCTTACTGTTTCGCGCAAATACTATAATCTTATGTTCGTTATATCGACTCTCTGGTGTTTGAGCCTTAGCATCATCACACATTATAATTTCGACACCAAATATCAATTTGATATTCCGTGATTTACAACCCTTCCAAGCTTCAAGAAAGGTGGCGAAACTTTTAGATACAAACACTATCTCCTTTAACTTAGCCTCTTCCGCCATACTAAAGATGGATTGTGGTCCATTCGCATAGCAATCCTTTGGGTTCCAAAAGGTTAATATGCTCTTTTCTGAAGAATGGTCGTAGAATATTGGGATAATGTCACTCATTCGAAAATATAACCCTCGCGTCGTCCCATTAGATTTTCATTAAGCGTCTGCTTGCGCGCGGCAACCCATTTGTTATCGTCAATGAATTCGACAGGTTTTACATAAAAATCACCAATCACATCGGGAAATTTGTATATGGAGCCGAAAGATATATCGCCATTTGGTTGTATAATTGCGTATGTGCTCTGTCCCCCATCTATACAATAGGAACCGCCAATACTTCTAACAGTATTATGTTTTGGTGTGTGTCCAACAATTTGTTTAACGGGAAGATTGTCTTCAAAATCGTGATTCCAATCAGCCCAAATCGGGCCACCGAGTGCCACACTTCCGCCGCGAGAGAATCCGACCGCAAAAAGTGGGTGCTTGCCAAAATGGACCAGTTGTAGCGCTTCCTCCGATTCGGTATTCAATTTTTCGTAGTTTTCCTCTACCGAAGCAAACGGACGCCAGTTATTTTCACGAAAACCAGCATGTGACGCAAGCCACCCATTTACAACTGTAAACAGACGCATCTTTCGCCAATCTTTAATAGTTAGAACGTCATTAATTTTATGCGCCTTATTATTAGTATAACCAGAGCAATAATTATAAAGTTTCTTTATTGAATAACCCCTCCGAAGGTGATAGGCGGCTTCTAAATAAGCAATATCATGATTCCCCAGAAGTAGAGTTGCGTTACCATACGCTCCATCAAGCATTTGTTTGACGAACGTTGCAGTTTCAGCGACCCCTGAAACAATCGGAGGTTCGTTGAAACTATCAAACCAATCCCCCAAAAACACAATATGGTCAAAATTACCACGCTCCTGTTCGAGCACAGCCTTTACCCAATCGATACGTTGGTGCGCATCACTCAGCACGAGTGCGCGAACGCCATCAATTTTCCATTTTGGATTCATCCAAATAATATCTAGGACTTTGAAAGGATAGTCAAGAGTAGTTTCTTAGTTTTCCATCTGGGCTATAAAAATAAGGACACCCCGAATAAAAATGTTCCGTAATTATTTCGCCTCCAACGGGTTGAATGGGAGTCTTGGATGTTCGGGTAATTTTGCCATTTTGTAAGGCGGCAAAGTATGTAAACGGCGCACGATATCCGCAAACGTTAAAACAAAACCCCTTATCTTCGATAGCGCGAAGATTGAGTTTCGCCTTTTCCACAGTAAACGTTTCGAATTCACCATGTAAATTTTCGACATATGAGACCAAGCCTTTAAGTTGGGAATCGGTATATGGTTCAACAACTTGTAAAAACTTCTTGGGGTCTTTCTTATTTGCGGCGTGACGTAATAGAATAAATTCCACTTTTGCGGGGACACCAAACACTTCCTTAACGGCGAGTTGATAAATGGCCGCTTGAATGTTATTTTCCAATTCGTCTTCGGTAAATTTGTTCTTCTGTGTTTTATAATCTCGAATTATAGCATAACCATCATAGAAAGCAAGACGGTCAACAAATCCTTTAATTTTCGCCTTTCCTATAAGCAATTCAAAACGCCATTCAGGAGGTAGAACCTTGGTTGCCCCAGTAAAATAGAAATCATAACCAAGTGCTACCATTAACAAGTCATCTAAATCGGCAGAATGCTTATCTTCCATTAATGGATTATCTCGTTTAAAATTCTCGACTAATCGAGCTATAGATGGGACGGATTTATGTGTGCCAGTACGAATAATCGTTTCGACATATTCTTTACGTCTTAGATTATCTTTCGCAAGACATTCCAAAACGATATGGCATAAGGAACCAACAAATGTTTTACTCCAAACCCGTTCTGGAAGTTTTAAGCATGCAGAGCAATAAAATTCCCAACTACAGCTTTGCAATCCCTTTATGCGGGAAGCGGACAGCCTTGGTTTCTCCGAAGGCATCGGAGGATAAGTTTTCTTAGGAAAAGTATCTTTAATTTGTGAGCCGAAAGCCATGGTTATATTGGGAGGGTTTCCTTGGGTACATACGTAATAAGTTTGTACTTGCGTTGTTTTTTATCACATTCCTTGCAGACATTGTTGGCATTTTCACTTTCGCCATCGGCAATAACATATACGAAGTCGGAATTTTGAACGATTTGAGAATTGGAAATTAGCGCGCCGCCCACTTTATGTGGTACGGGAAAAACTGTAAATGGAACAGTGGCCTTTTTTGCAAAAGTCTGAACCGTCTCGCCGCCACTAACGACGTTATTAGTCACGATGTGGCTTACATAGTCTAGTTTATCCTTAAGTAATTCTTCAAGAAAACCCAAGTCGCAAAACGTGCGTGGGGCTACAATACCCAACTTATATACTTTATTTTTTTTGTCTAACATATAAATCCTTCCCCCATTCCATAATCTCTTCGTTATTCATGATACCAAAATCTTTCTTGGGTGGAAGCTTAATTTCAACAACTCCATCATCAAAAAAATTATCAAGTTTACCCTTTATTTTCCGTGCCGCGTCTTGACCGGCAGTATGCTTTACATCGTTATTTGTCGCAACGTAAATCTTATCGGGATTCAGGCCGACAAGTCGAGCAATTAATATTTGTGATATCGATGCCCCAAAAATAACCAGAACACACTTAAAGCCCGCCTCCCAAAGCGCCAACATATCACCCACGGATTCCACCAAAATTACGTGGCCGCTTTTTCGAATGTCTTCTTTATTAAAATACAGTGGATAAACCCAAGTAGAACTTTTTCCAATTTTCTTCCACGGTATAGAATGTTTACCCGGCTGCGCCCAACGTCCAGTCATCCCGTGAATACGTCCTTTTTCATCAAATATTGGAAAACAGAAACGTCCATTCATGCTGTTATTAATGGACAGTCCACCACGAAAAAATTCTAACGTTCGACTGCTGACCCCTCGTCCGTTCCAATAATCATAAACCGGCATCAGGCGATTTAGGTCTTCCTCTTTAAAGAACACTTCAATCTCTAACTCTGGTTTTGTATAAGAATATTCCTTGGGTGCTTCGTTAGATTGGTCACCCTCTTGTTTACCAGCTAGCCGAAAAATGAGTTCAGTATGCTCTTTGTTATCTTGGTTGGCCGCACATCCATACGCCCCATCCCTAAAAATAAACAGGTGCGTCTTCTCGGGGTCACCCCCCGATGCCATACAAGCGGGGCAACCGGCGCGAAAGCCGTTGCTCATCTTGCGAAGATTAATAAGCTTGGAATGGTCTAAGGCCATTTTTAAATCGGAACAGTGTTACTATTATCGGTATGGTGGTGTAGGTCTGCTTTTCCTATCGAATTATTTTTAACCCATGTGCGGAAATCGGTCAACTCTTTTACATTGAATGATTCGATATTAAACAATAGGAAGTTGTCTGAATACTTATCCTTTCCATCTGAACCTTTATATTTAACAAACGAACTAAAACCCTGAGACTGCGGCCCCTGATTACGAGTATAAAGAGGGAGAAGCATATGTGTGGCAAGTTCCTTAAATTGAGCATACTGTGCGTTGGTAAGTCGCTGTAACAGATAAATGTTGGATGCAAATTGGCTGATTTGGTCAGAGAGACCAACTGCACGTCCATCTGAAATGATTTCGGATTCGTCTCTACCTTCGTTCAATCGATTAGCCTGTCCAGCGGTGAGGCAGTGATATCTTAATTCTACGGCTAGTTGTTTATGTGCATCAACTTTTTGCCCAACAAGTTGATAATCTTTAATGCCACCACCAAGGTCGTCTTGGCTACCCAATTTCACATAGTCAAGACATACAATCGTGTCGGTATCATCATTGACACCAACGTTCTTACCGTGCCAGCGACGAATAACACTGAGAATCTCTGGCAACTTCATATTGCCAACGTAGATATGGTCAATTGTATTATACCACGGTTTGATTAGCGCCCACACCGCACGAACCTTCTGTACCATCTCTTCGTTCTTACGCCAGAAACCAGTACGTAACCAATACTCCCCAACTCCACTTAACGAAGATACCATGCGGCGAACCTCACGCTCATAATCTAATTCGGTATCGAGTACAAGAGTCTTGAAGCGACGATTATTCTTCTTAGATTGTTCAACACATTTGATAAGCGTACTAAGAAGCCAAGTTGACTTACCCGCCTTTGCACGTGCGATAATAAAACTCATATCGCCAACGCTAAAGTCGCCAAACAATTCTCGGAACATCGGATATGGCGCTTCAACACCGTCAATACGAGGGTTATTACCAATAGTTTCAATGTGTTCCTCGGCACCCGAAAACAAATCCCGTGGTTCATTTTTACGAACTGAATCGAGAATATTTACTTCCCGATTAAATATCGAGTTAACTTCGTTAAGTAGTTCAAGCCCGTTTTTGGTCTCTGTGTGATTTGTCTTGGCGACAATCTGCTGTCCCAAATTATTAAGCTTACGCTGGACGGTCTTATTTGTAAGTTCGAGAACAATTGAATGTACCGATTCCTCAGATATACTAAGCTGGTCTAATCCCTCAATATAAATATCAGGTTCTACTTCTTCGCCAATACGCTGATTGCACGCTTTTAGATAATCGATTACAAGTAGCTTATTACAATCGCCCTTCTCCTTCTTTACAATCTTTATCGCCTGATAAATCGTTTGATGCGTCTTGCTAAAATCATCTTTGCTGATAATATTCGCATACTCGTCGATAAGAGAGGGGTTTTTTAATGCGGCGCTTAGAAAGTATTTTTCGTATTTAAGATGATAAAGATTAGACATGCAAATTAGAGGACAATTTTATGGTTAGTCCAGAACCAAGCGGACGATAACTGTTCAATATCATCATCATATATCTCGATGAACATGATGTTGTTTTGTTCACACCATTTTTGTTTATCTAAATCTCGCTTAACCGTTGATAAAAAATTCCATCTGCTACCCCGATGGAAATGAGGGTTATATTTTCTATGTGTGGCTTCCGGAGAAACTTCTATAGCTATGCGTTTATGAAAATTTAGCAAGTCTATTCGGAGTAAAGAGCCGGGAATTAGGAATTCCTCGCAAACGGCAGGATGATTTTTCCAAAACGGATAAAGGAAATCCTTGACCGCTTTTTGAGGCTTACTTACCGCCCTATCCCAATTTATAAGATATTTCGCAATCGGCCAAGAGACTTCACGAGTTGAATTAAGTTTCTTTAATTTCACGTGATGGTGTTCTGGACCTTCTTTAAGAAGAAACTAAGTATTTCCTTATTTTCCTCAAGATAATCATATAGTTGATTTACACCTTGTACTTTTTCCTTAAGTTCGATTTTGGCGGCTTTAGCTTCTTCAATAATCTCCTTTTCAAAGGTCAGCCAAGAACCAGCTTTGGTCGCCCAACCAAGACCGATAATAAAATCGACCACTTCTTTTTCAATCCAGATAGCGCAACCAACCCGTCCCTTCTTAATAGGAATCTTAACCTTGGTTCCTGTCGCGTCGGTGGAGCCTTTCTTGATTTCGATAGATGAATATACACCGATAATCTTATTCTTCTGATAATCGGGTTGCTCATCTGGTTTTTCAAGAATATAATCACTCTTGAAACGGATACCGTATTCGAAGATATAATCAGATTGATGTCCAGCCGACGAGCCGCCGCCGCCAGCGGTTTGGTTAATAACCGGATTATATTTATCCAATTGAATAACAACGCTGTATTGGCTCGTCATAAGGAGCATCGCGTCGTAGTAATTGATAGGGAGCGCCAAACGTCGAAACATTAACTTCGTCAGTTTTTGAACGCCTGCGACTTGAGTTGTGTTTGTATAACCCTTGGTTGTCAAATCATCCTTGAGAATAAGACCGTCCAAGCTATCAATAATAACGCATAGATGTTCTCCCAACTCATGCATTGACTTCAACAATGTCTCGATTGTATCTGCCACCGTCTCAAACACATTACATGGGAAGATGAAGACCGTACCATACTCCCAATCCTTCGCCTCGGTACAGAACTTGTGCCCACTCCGCATTTGCATTTCGGGAGACAAACGAGCTTCTGCCTTAATATAAATGGTCTTACTCTTGGGCATTTCCTTCATATAATTAGCAGCGAAAACGAACCCCTGCGAACTTTTACCCAATTCAAAACCCTTACCCGTAAGACGCACTGTGGAACCGCTACGTACCTTTACAATACTATCAAGAATCAAGCTGCCCGTAGATATAATCCTATTCTTCGGCGCTTCGAATGCATAGTGGTCTGCTTTTGTCGCTTTCAAAATCTTTTCCAAAACTTCGTTTGACGATTCTTTCTTTTCTTCTTTGTCTGCTTTAGCCATAATTATTTAGTTGTTAAAATGTCCCGTAGAGAAAGTTGCTTCTTTGCGGGAACATAATCCTCCCCCACTTTTTCTTTACCCTCTACAATGTAGTCTTTGGCTTTCCAGTCAAGCTTACTCAGCCACCAAGCTTTTTCGATTTCCGACTTACCCTGCCCGACAAACCATAACATACTTTTGATTTTATATGAAATGCGGAAATTGCGCCAGAACGTCGCATCTGGGTAACGCTTACATAAATTGTAAAACGTTCCCATTTCCAGTGACCAATTAACACCTTCCTCACTAACGAGGAAAGATTTTATAATTGCCAAGCATTCATCCTTGGAGAAAAGACCTTTGCGGGTGCGTTTGGGCACTACCGAATTGGGGTCTTTACGCGGACGACCACGCTTCTTTTTTACTTCTTGAGGAAAGATTTCGATTTGTTCCATAAGCCTTTTAAACCCAATTCTAGCATAAACTGTTTCCATTTATTAGCTGGGGTTTCTGACCGACCTAGATTGGCCCAGAAACAACACAATACTATATTATCTAGAGTATAAGGTTTGTCTCCATCAATTCTATCGGCGCTCACCGCTTTAGGATTTTTTCTAAATCCGTGAACTTTATCCATTTTCATACCGGTCCAATAACAAACACCATCTTGCTTCTCCCATAAAGACTCTAAATCTTTAATAAGAGGTGGTTTGGGCCATCCGCGTTTAAAACATGTTTTCTTCATGTTCTTGCGAATAGTATTAAAAATGTTATTTTTCTGATAGAGTTTAGACAACTCTCTAACTCTATCAATATTTTTATCTCTCCATTTTTTTATTTTTTTATTAGTGCAATCTCTACACCACGATGCGTAACCATCCCCTCTTATACCAAAACATGATTGGTGGCGATTGGTTTTACATTTTGGGCATCGCTTTTTCATTTACGCACAACCCGTGGTTCTTTAAGATTCTGGTCTGCAAAAAGATACCTATATTGACGCCATCCGTAGAAATTTCCAATTTGTTCTTCACTATCTAAACATTGTGCTACATGTTCTGTTGGCGAAAGGTGACGTGGAACGCTGCCGAAAAGCCGGTCGCAAAGCTTGATATCAGCTTCGTAATCGTCTTTACCTTCAAAATTAAGATATGAAACACGAGCGCATCGCGCAATAGCAATTTTGGCTTTTGAAATTTCGATTTGTTGGGGAGATGGCGCCCATCCACCATTCTGGGAAACTAATGATGTAACTAATCGATTAAATTCAATCTTATCCCCAAATGGTATATGCCATTCACCCGGTTGGAGTTTCTTAGGTTCGGATGTATTATACAATTCCAACATCTTATACGCAAGTGCTTGAAATTCGGGCTGGGCGTCAGGATGTGCACGGAGAGCGAAGAAGTTTTCGAATTCAGTTCCAGATAGGATAATACGAATATTGAACCACGGCTCCAAAATACGATTGGCAATTTGTTTATGAAGACCAAGCGCCATCAAGCCTTTAACTTTTTCAATAGCATCATCTCTAGCTTGCAGCCATTTAATTTGCGCCAACTGCAAATCAGTCAGACCAAAATAATAACCTTCACCTTGCCGACGAGTCATCAACCCTTTTGGATAATACTTACTATCGGTTTCTAAAACATAATCAGAAACAAATACTTCTTTGTGGATAGTATTATCTAATTCCTCTTTAGCCTGCATTCCAGACTGATTCTTTCCCCACCAAACAGGCATGGCCGGATTATCAAGAACCGATTGAATAATCTTCTCAACGGGAATTGCGCGCGAGGACGCCGCGTTCTTTGAAAAGACGCGATGCGTCATTAGCTCGCTATGAATAAAGCGAGGATATTCAAGGATAAACGTAGTAAGACGCTTCCCCTTTGGATTGATGCTATCTGCAATAATTTCGGCTTTAATACTCATGGATATAATTCAAATACTGGTTTTCTTACTGGATGCAAGCCATCTTCTAATCTCATATCCCATTCACACATCAAATGAATGTGGTCCTTGAACGGCATACGATTTGGGCGCCACCCAAGTTCCCTCTGCGCCAGTGAACTATCACCAACCAACTTTACAACTTCATTTGGACGAAAACGGGATTTGTCAATCTTCACATAGTCTTGCCAGCGGAGATTGAAATATCCAAAAGCCAAGTCAAGGAATTCTTCGCCGCTATGGCAAGTTCCCGTGCAAATCACATAATCCTTTGGAGTTTCGCGCTGCAACATTTTCCACATCATTTCGCAGCCGAAATCAGACCAGTGTTCGTCACGGAAGAAATCGAGATTTCCAAGGGTTAGCTCCTTTAATTTACCAAGGTGGATTTGCGCCGCCGCATTGGTCACACGCCGAATGAAGAAGTCCTTTCCGCGATATTGGTTCGAATGATTAAAAAGAACGCCGTAACAAGCAAACAACCCCATCTGTCGATAAAACTTCACCCATCGTGTTCCCATCTCCTTGCCGATGGAATAGGGTGAGCGGCAATCGTATTCAGATTCCTCATTATATGGACCGGGATTTGCCCCTCCAAATAGTTCACTGGTTGCGGCGAAATATACTTTAGATTTTGGACAAATGTTTCTTACATTCTCCAATACATAGAAGACCGACATGCCATTTGTAATGGCGGTTGATTCCTGAGAGGTGAAGGAAAACCCAACGTGGCTCTGCGCGGCCAGCAAATAGATTTCATCTGCATCAGGATGCTTGGTTAGCAGCGTCTTGACCGACTGCATATCGGTCACATCACATAATTCAAAAGATAGGTTGGGGTTGTGGTTAAACAACGAATGGACCTCATCTCTCAGATTGATTGTATTGCGACGATACGTCCCAACAATATTATAATCCTTAGCGAGAAGGAAATGCGAAAGACTCTTCGCATCCATTCCATTAATACCAAAAATAATTGCTTTTTTTCTCATGCTATAAAACGATAAATGATATACCCAATCCATTTGAAAGGACTGGGAATATGATTTATAGCATCACGAGAAGCTGTGTACCACCAACCAACTTACGATTAGTAGAAGTAGACTGAACGAATACTCTGAACTTACCGTGCGTCGCAGGATTTACTTTTACTTCGTGACTTGGCAAACCAAGCAACTGGCGAGCCTCAAGCCCTGCATAAATCTTGCCGCTAATCTTATCCTGTACGGCAACCTGCTTACCAGATTGGATTGTTTCTGGTTTCATCAGTTCATAATAGGCCGCGCCTTGGCGGAATGGAAGCTTCCATGATTCGACAAAGGGCTTTATGACCGCTTCTTTATGAACGTTCAAAATCTTGTAATCCACGCCATCTTTAAGCTCTACAAGATTCTGCTTAATCTGAGTTGCGCTTAGTTTTGTTGCATCCAAAGTAAAGAGCGATTTTGTACCACGGACACCAGTTGCGCGTGCGGCCATATAACTATTCGTTACATCGCGCATGACATTACCAACTTCCTGAATACCCTTACTATCGGTACTCCACTGTTTGATATTTTCCGCTGGGAATCCAAACTTCTTCGCCTCTGAAACACCAAGCGCATCCGGAACGAAGACTCCCAATGTCCAATTATCTGGAAGAGATTTAATCTTTCTTGCCAATTCAGACGCCGTTTTTGTACTCTGATTTTCTTGTCCATCGGTGAGGACGAAAATCAAAAATGCATGGTCGCCATATAGGGTTGCGGTCTTTTCCAAATCCTCAATCGATTTAAATGTAGCGTCGATAAGTGGCGTTCCACCATCTGGACGATAATCACTCGCGATACTTGGAAGCCGAAGAACATCCAAATCGTATGCAATACATTCTGTCTTAAATTGACTAAACGTATAAACGGATACACGAGTTTCCTGATTTGTTTCCTTTGAACGTTGCGCCAAATTTTGTATCTGGGCATCAAACACCTTGATTACCTCATCGGTTAGGTGTTGCATCGAACCGCTGGCGTCTAGCACCACGGCGATATGGTTAATGTAACTTTGCTTCATACTTTAATTTTTTCCTACTTTAACATAGTCCACACTTTTTAAGCCGTTAAGGTCTGATGACCCGGCATAAGAGCATGCACTTTGCAAACTTTGTTCTATTTCAAGCAGCTTTTGCTTGTACATAAGATTATTACACGGAATTTGTGCTTCGAATCCTTCAATATTCCTAACTTCTTGACCAGCAAGGAGTTTATTTTTTTGTGACGCCGAACCGAAAAATGATTTATATTTGCGCTTTTCGTCTTCGTGGGTGAATTCCGCTGGACTGTCAATACATGCCGCAAAAATGCTTCCAGCCATTACCATTGTAGCACCGGCACGAATAGCCTTTGCGATGTCTCCGTTATTCCTAATGCCGCCATCTGCAATAATTGGAATCGGGGTAGTGGTTGGATATATTTCATTTTGTAAATATATTACAGAAGAAAAACAACCCCGAATGCAAGAAAACATTGGAACGTGAAAGCCCGTTTGTGTTTTGGTGGAGCATACCCCGCCGCCAGCTATTCCAACTTTGGCTGCATCAGCGCCCCAAACCGCTAAATCGTTAACCGCTTGGGGGGTTGCCACGTTTCCAGCAATTATTCGAGGCTTCCTATCGTCAAAGTGTGACCGGATGTGTCGAATGGTATCTTTAACCTGTTGGGAATGACCATGCGCGACATCAATAGTAACGAAATCAACTCGATGATTTGTATTGTGGAATAACCATTCAATAAAATCCCAATCTGTAGATTTTACACCAACACTTATGCTAATAGTGTTCCAGTTTTCCTCATTGGCGCGTTTTACAAACTCCTTATTATCACCAAATCTATGCATGATGTAGAAATATCCATTTTCAGACATCCATTTGGCGATGTTTGTGGATATTACCGACACCATGTTTGCCGGGACAACCGGTAGCTTCCACTTCTTACCCAAAAACCATACCCCAACATCAACATTGGAGCGGCTTTCTACTTCCGTATATCTTGGAACTAGATAAACCTCTTGATAACTTAGTGACTCTTCCATTTCGCCATATTAGGGCGACTTATGGAAAATCTGTCAAGGGATTACTTAGCTTTGCTTGAAAAATACACGTAAAGCCCTATGCCCGCCCACGTAACCAAGTGCGGCAAAAGGAGTTTAAAAACATCCCATTCCTTACCCTTACGCTCGGTATCCTTGCTCTCTAATACCTTAAGACGACTTTCTAAGTCTTGAGTTTTTAGCGCCGCCGCCTGATGCGCTGCACTCCACTCAGCAAGATTTTGAGCCAATCTACTAAATTGGTTCTCAAACGCCGCGAAGCGCTCTTTCAGTGCGGTCAACTGAACTAAAATACTTATGTTATCGTCTTTTTGCATAGGATGATTAGAATCCGAATTCATGTGGTAAAAATAGGTATCTATATTTACACTCTAAAATGAGTAGATTATATCACGATTCGCAACTTGTACAGGTAAGTATCTTACGCGATAGATTTTGTGCTGGATTTGCACCGCGTTGGTAGTAAAATGTCTTTATACCAAGCCTCCAACCCTCAATTAGTAAATCGCTAACGTCTTTTGGTTTTACATCAAATGCCACCATCAAATTGAGACTTTGAGACTGGTCAATAAACTTCTGACGTGTAGCGGCTTGTATTACAATTTCCTTCTGGCTTATTTCACCGAAAGTTTTAAATACATCCTTTTCATGCGGAGAAAGAAATGTTAGATGTTGTACACTACCACCATGCAAGAGAATTGAAGCCCAAGTTTCATCATCGTTTTTGTTGTGTTTTGACAGCAACTCGATAAGATATGGATTTTTGTATGTGAAATTACCCTTTTCGAGCTTCTTAACAAAATAGTTACTATCCAAAGGTTCGATACTTTGAGAAACTTGACCTAATATGAAGGAAGAGGAAGTTGTCGGAGCGACAGCCATAGTTGTCACATTTCGCCGTCCCGTTCCCTTCAACAACTCTGGTTCACCGAAAATCGATGCTAATTGAGTAGTTGCTAGGTCACAACGTTCACGAATTGCCTTAAATATACGAGTATTGAGTAGCTTTGCCTCCAAACTTTCAAACGAAATCATCTTCGATTGTAGCAGAGAATGCCAGCCTAAGACACCCAAACCGACTGCACGCTGCGTTTTAGCAAAATTATGCGCCGATTCCATGTACTTCATATTGGCTGTCTTATCAACAAATTCCTGATTTACGGCATCAAGAAAATAAATAAGAGTCTCCACCGCATCCGTCTTCTCAATTTCTTCCCAATGTAAGAGGTTAACCGAAGAAAGTACACATACGAATGATTCCGTCTCGGAAGTGGCCAACGCAATTTCGCTGCATAAGTTTGAAGCCCGAATCTTACGTCCAGTATCCTTATAAACTTGTGGCGCGTTATTATTAATGGTATCGGTAAAAAAGAGATACGGATAGCCGCTAGCAAACCGCTTCTTGATAATTTCACCCCAAATTTTACGCTTTGCGCTATCGCCGCTGACCATATCCTGCATCCATGCGTCGGTTATTGTAACACCAATATTAATATCCTGAATAGGAAAACCGTCCGATTTAATACGGAGAAATTCCAAGATATCAGGATGGTCCACTGGAAAGTAGGCCGCAAATGCCCCGCGACGGGCTGAAGACTGACTAACAACCTTGGCGCAGGAATCGAATAACTCCATGAAATGAACAGGACCACTCGATTCACCACCCACGCTAATGGGACTGCCACGGGGCCGCAAATCGCCAAAATAAGCTGATGTGCCGCCACCACGCTTTGTCATAATACCAATTTCGGAAACCTTATCGAAGATGGATTCAATATTATCTCCAACATAACTTCCATAACATGACACGGGCAAACCGCGCGACGTGCCGAAATTAATCCAAATGGGGGTCGCCAAGCTATAGAAGCCACGAGTTAAGTAATCCTCAAACTTCGCGGCAAAGCCGGGAATGTTGAGAATCCTTTCTGCGTTTTGGGCAATTTCAGTCATTCGAGCCTCGGGTGTGACGCCGGGGCGCAAATAATCGCGTTTCAAAAACAATCTAGAATCTTCGTTAAGCCAGTAATTTTTCATTAAAATAGAGAATTTTCGTCAAAGGAATGAGACTTTTTGCTATAGTTTGTACTACGTGAATGAAAGAAATCAACATGGGAATTCCCAAGAATCTCTTCATCGAACCACCGGGTCTTAGCAATCATTTCCTTATCGACTTCAAAAATCTTTGTAAACCCAATGTGTACAAGAGATTCGTTAATCCTATTTTTAACAAATTCTTTCAAAAGTGGGGCGTTCAGTCTCTCGTCGTTGATACCATTAACCATCCAATCAATAATCTTGGATTCAGCCTTAAACGCCTCTGTCGCCTCCTGTAGAATTTTCTGTGTCAATTCTTCATCGAATAGTTCAGGGTGTTCTTCCCGAATGACATTTACCAATTTCATGCCAACAAGTGCATGAAGCTGTTCTTCGCGAGCCGTATAAGCGACCTGCTGATTGGTATCTTTTAGGAGTCTCTTTCGGCCAAACCAGTTAACAATGTAGAACTGGCTAAAAAGTGAAACATTTTCAACGAAAAGTGTAAACAGAATAAGTGCGTAAACATACTGTTTCTTGCTATCTTTATAATACTTATGGGTGTATTTCTTAAGATACTTAACCCGACCTGATATCCAGTCGAGTTTAAGATTCTTTTCGAATTGGTCTTCCAGACCTAAGACATCAAGAAGCCTTTCATAAGCATTGTTATGAATGACTTCAATATGAGCTAGGCAATAACCTAAGTCGGCCAACGACGGATGGGGTAAATTCTCTCCCAGCTTCGCCCAGAAAGTCTTAACTGCAATCTCAATCTGACCAATAGCGGAAAGTGTACGGACGATAATTTCACGTTCTTCCTCTGTCAAATGGACTTTAAAATCCTGTATGTCAGAAGAAAAACTGAATTCTTTATCTGTCCAGAACCCCGCATGGGCAGCTTCAATGAATTCCTTTGACCAAGGATAATTATCAGGCTTACGTGCTATCTGTTCGTCAAAAATCATAAATAGAGTACGCAGTAGCGTATGGTTTTATAAGATTACACCATCACATTTCAGGATAAATCCAAAAGAAAAAAACTATTCTTTTGTTTTCAACCCGTTATATCTGCGTGTAAGAATGGAACTGGGTTTTGCCCATTCGGTCAAGCGGGAATTTTGACAATTTCCGGGAGCGCCAGACCACGAGAACGGTAATATTCTGTGTTGAATTCCAAACGCGCCAATTCGTAATTCCATTTAAAACTGCATTGCCAGCCACGAGCAGTCTGATATTCGACCTTATGTTTGGAGCGAAAATCAGATAGCCATGTAAGATGTTTAACCCAAGCCACGGTCTTCGGTATGGTAAGATTGGCTAATTGGATATCTCTAACTTCAACACCATCATTATCATACATGATATTGTTATCGTCCCAAAACTTCGTGATAACGCATGAATTAAACTTCGTGCGATGAATTCGCATTGGGTTGAAGGGTTCAGCTAGATAGGTGTCTTGGTCAAAGACGAAATTTTTCAAGCAAAGTCGAAAGGCAGGAATGAAAGATTGTCGTTCCACATATCGAATAATTTTAGAAATCTCATCTATTGTGTAAAATTCATCTGAGTCAACCTGCCAAACGATATCTACACCATATGCGAATGCACTCGTCAATCCCCAACCCCGTGCCACAGTTTCTTTAACTGGATGTGTTTCAGAATGTACTATATCGATTTTCTCATTAGATACCAACTCTATAAGTTTACCATGCGTGTCATCCATCCTCGATTGACCAAACTTATCAAAGGGAGCGCAAATCGCCGCGATATAGAACTCATGACCGCCTAACTTATTCGACCTTGCTTCTATCCAAGCTTGGAGAGAATCAGCTATGTAATGTTCTGAGTTAAAAGCTGTATATATAATTCCGATTTTCATGAATTAACTCTGTGGAAGTTGCGATGATACCAAGTGGCGTTAGAACCGTACTTCATATACTTTAAAGCGTGTGGTAACTCTTCTGAGACGGCACGACGAACGGGGTCGTGACCCAAATCATGCCCAGCAATGATTCCACCTAGCTTTATCTTGGGAAGCCAAAGACGAATATCTTCCTTTACTGATTCATAATCATGAGAGGCATCAATGTAAACAAATTCAAGAGAACCATCTTGAAATTTTGTCGCTGCTTCCGAACTTAACATACGTAGTGGATTAACAACACCATCTAAGCCACTTTCGCGAATATTATTCATGAAAGTTTCATATGCGTCACCTCCCAAAGCTTTCAGCCGCGCTGCAACCACTTCATCGGGAACAGGACCGTTCTGCCAAGTATCGACTGCGTAAAATTTAATATTTTTACCTGATTTCTTAATCAAATCTCCCATGAACGCGGCGCTTCGACCAAGCCATGAGCCTACTTCAACAAAAGTTGCGTTATCATATAATGCAACAATCTCTTCATATACATCTTCAAAATCAAACCATCCATCAATATCTTTATAATTCATAATTAATCCTTGTAGAACCAAACATCTGTGTATTGGTTAAGAAACACTTTATATTTGTTTTCAACCAACCACTTCTTTATTTCTTCAAAACCGGGGGTTGTATACACCTTCTTTTGTTCATCGTTTTTCATAAACATTTCCATAACCAGTAAACGAGGGCGACTTACAATCTGTGATATCACATTCCATTCGCTACCCTCCACATCGATAAGCGCCACATCAATCTGACCATGGTCAAATCGCGACAATTTACAACATGGTACTTTGGCTTTTTCTCTAGGTGGGTTGCCAAAGAATACAGTAGGAGACGTTACACCTTCAACCCAAGAACATTCATTATCGTGATTGAATTCTATTTCTCCATCTTTATCAAATACGGCAATGTTAAATATATCAACGTTGGGAAAAGAACCATACGCCTCTGTTAATTTTTTATAATTTGGGTAAAATGGTTCGAATAATTTAATCGGAATCCCGGTTGGCATAAACGCCTGAGAACGACACAATTCAGGTTGTCCAACTCCAATCTCCCATATATTCTTGGGGTTGAAAGCCGCCAGTAATTCGAGTATAGTGTACTCACGTTCTTCCAAAACTGGCAAATTACTCATGGCACCAACTCCTTCACTTTATTTATGACTTCATTTACGTGAATATTACTGGCCCCGTTAGGGGCGAAGAAATTGTAATTCTTCGTGCTGTTGGTTGCAAATGCATAAGGATTATTCACGTGTCCCGGCCAATGGTTTGTAAGTAAGCTAATCGTGGGGTGTTCGTAGGCACCAAAAATCAAGGTGGAACCACTATCGGTCCCAACTACCAAATCACATCCGAGCGACAACTTAATCTGGTCAAAAAACGACAGCAAACGATAATCTTTGAAATAACTTGGTGTCCACCAATAATCAAAAGTATAATCTCGGGGGTGACCAAATTGATAAATTGTATAACCGGCCTTGATTAATTCATCCGTAAATGTATCGTACCATTCTCGACTAGGATTGCGTTTATTCTCCTTCCCATAACCGGCACAAGGCCAAAGCGCTATCGTTTTCCGCTTTTGGATTTCTACTGGAAACCATTTGTATAATTTTGGCCTCTTCTCTTCTTCGGTCATTTCTGCGTATTGAGCATCGCTAAACCCAGCCATGCGAAATGTCTCATGATAAATATCTCGAATATTTGGCCAATTATCTCCTTCTGGATGCTGCGGCATGACATTAAAAACATATTGACACTGTTTAGCGATTTCAATATCTCGCGGCCCCATCCCTTCATCACAATCACTTATCACAATTTGGTCGATAAGGGGATGATTAATGTAAAGAGGCGCAGCTTGGCTGCATTTACGAGCTACCTGCCAATATTTGTAGCACCCCGGCGCTTTCTTGTCGATATAATTTAAGACGGGTAACGCCATAATCGAATCTCCGATTAGACTTCCACGAATACCAAACACTTTAAAATTCTTACCTGTCATGCTAGCGCGCGATTAATTGTTTCTTCTAAATTATATTTCTGGACAAAGCCCAATGCTTGAAGCTTGTCGGTATTCATGAAGAAATTTGGAGCCTGAACTTTTTTGTGAAAATCTGGTACGGGAACTATTTTAATCTTACTAGATGATTTGGTTTTCCAAATAGCATAGTGCACTATATCATATATACGATGGCTTTGGATAGACCCAATATTATATGTATCATTTAGATTGCCCTTTTCTAATACCAACTTAATGGCGCGACAGCAATCTTCGATATCTAGATAATTACGATAGTTATCACCCTCGTAAACCGAAATATCTTCACCACGTTTAATTTTGGCCAATAGAAATTCCAATGCGTTATTTTTGGAACTCGTAGAGGGATTCTTTCCTATTACGTTAGAAAGTCGAAGAATTCTATAATTATGGTTAAATGTTGAACAATATGATTTCGTAAGTTGTTCGGCGCACAATTTGGTGATTGGATAGAAGCCTCTCGGATTACATACCGTGTCTTCCCGTATATCGTGCATACCTCTGTCACCTACACAATTTATCGTACTAACATAATTGAACGTACCACCAATTCGGGGTAGGTCTCCCATAAGACGAACCAAGTTTACCCTAACATCCAGAGTTGGGTCATTAAAAACATTATAATTATTAGTGGTTGAAATCAGGTAAAGTGCATCGCCCGCCTGAAACTCCTTGTTTTCACGAGGGACAACATGCGTTTCGGGATACAGCGCATGAAAATGCGAACCAATAAATCCCGTTCCACCAAATATTTTTAAGCTTTCCATGCCGTTAATACCTTCTCAATGTAATCGATATTCTCTTGGGTAATCGTAGGTGCACAACCCACAAAAAACACTAAATCGAGAACTTTGTTAGCTTCTGGATAGTTTGCAAAATTGTCAAGATGCTTATATCCTTCATGCAACAAAAGATTTCCTGCAAAATAATTTCTGGTTTGTATACCGTTAAATTCCAGATATTTAACCAATTTGCGCTTCTGTTCAGCCGACTTGCAAATCAATGGAACGCCGAATGGCACCCAATACGCCCGTTCATAGACGGATGGGAATGAAACCGATTCCACATTAAGGGTAAATAATTTTTGAATTTTTGCAATATTCTGCCTGCGCTTTTCACAAAACGAATCCAGTTTTTTTAATTGTTCCAATCCTATTGCCGCTTGCAGGTCCAAAGGTTTTAAGTTCCAACCGATTCTATTGAATACATACTTGTGGTCTATGATAGTTTCAGGAAGGTTTGGTAGCCAGTTCGAAAAACGTTTCCCACAAACGCCGTTTGGAATGAGATTGGCGGCTCCAACACAAAAACAATCGCGCCCCCAACTAGCAAAGCTACGCGCCAGACGAATTATTTCAGTATGACGGGAGGATACCATACCTCCCTCAAGAGTTGTAATTTCATGAGAGGGGTAGAAAGAACAGGATGATGCTTCCGCATATTCGTTTAAGAATTTCCCGTTCCACTTCGTGCCGAGGGAATCGCAGTTATCTAAAAGTAGCGTAATATCTCTATCATTGCAAAACGTGGTTAAATAATCCATGTCTGGCGGATTACCAAGCACGGGGCTTAAGAATATAGCGACCGGTTTTTTATCTAGTTCGGAAACTTTCTTGGTCAGTAGACGCAAATCGAAGTTAAGTGTATGCCACTCTATATCAATAAAGATTGGTTTTAATCCATTTTGTACAATGGCGGAAATGGTTGTCGGAAAGCCGACCGGAGATACAAGAATCGAATCGCCATCTTGCCATTTGAAATGTTCCTTGCAGGCGGCAATAAGGAGAAGGTTGGCACTTGAGCCGCTGTTACAGAAGAAAGAGTATGGAGTATTTATATGTTTACTAAAAGCATTTTCGAACCGCATGCACACTTCACCACTGGAAGCCCATTTTCCAAATAGCAGTGTTTCTATCGCCGCCGTTAATTCGCTTTCATCAAAACAAGGACCGGCATAATACACCTTATTTGCCGACTTTGAATTGTGCGCAAATTTTGGAAGTGTCCCATATTTCTGAGACATTTCAGAAATAAAGCGCGCGATATCTTCTTTAAACGATTTTTCCATCTAGAACTTCCTTACACTTCTCAATAAAAAGTGGAACACTGCGCGAATCCGCCGCCTGCATTGCATGATAAAATAAATTTGGGCCAAACGTATTACCAAGACCAAATTTCATACCATTATCCAAATCACAATTTGCGTCAACCACATGTGAGGGATAATATAGACAAACTCCGTAACCAAGTTCTTTAGTCCGATACGTCAATTCTTCCGCAATATCACTACGAGGATTAAAGTGGTCCAAATCTGGTCTTCCAAGTTTATCATAAAGGCTAGAAGAGAAACAAAGAATTGCTTGGCTTGCATACGCATGTTGTATGTTCCCGTTTGGACCTTTCAGATGATTGCTTTGCTGGGCTAATCCAAAAACCGTAGTTTTATTTTTTACAATATCATAAATCAACTGCATACAATTCGGTTTAAGGAAAATTGCGTCATAATCGATAAATAAATAGTAATCAGGGCGATTTGGTGTATCAATTGTATTTTTTAAAATATGGTTCATGAAGAACCCGTTGGAATAGGCCGGAAAAGGACAGCCAACATAATTAATATTTAACCCAAAATGTTCGGTCATAACCTTTTGATGCCATTGCAACGCTTCAATTTTCCGGTTATTACCGAATAAGGTTATAGCGAGAATCTTCTCACCACCAATTTCGATATTTATTAAGTTGTTCATGGTGCCTTCCTGTGCGTTCTCCTTGTAGCAGATTTCGCATATTCGTCAATCTCTTTTAAAAGTTTATTTAGGGTGATGCCCCCACAGGTACGACTATATGTGGGCCAAACAATTTTCGCTTCCCACATACCATGATATTTGAAGTATCTTTTTAAAGATTTCAATTTACCATGTCGCTTTTCGACGTACTTGGTAATAAAGCTTTTTGTTCTGGGGGAGATATTCATCTTGTCAAGATATTTAATCCAGACGCCAATCTGAGAATGTGTTTCTGTGTCACGTTTTGGTGTAGCCCAACATAGCACGCATTATGATGCAGCCATTCCGCACCCGGAAAATCAAGAGGGTTTCCATATTTCTTGAACGCTGTTTGGCGCAATAAGTTTCCACTAATCAACGGACGAGATTCAACTCCAGCCAAATCTAACGTCATACGCACTTGCCTCATCAAACCCGGCTTCGCCTTTTGGGATGCAACGATGGGTAAAGCAAATGGGGCATTATCATCATAATCCTGAAGATGTGGCTTTAAATAACTATCGTTCAACGCCGACATGAATAGATTGGAAAGTCTAATTCGACTATGATATTTATCTGTGTTCGTGGAAAAATCCAGCGCTCGTTCGAAGTCTAACAGACCCATAAAAGCCGCCAGATTATGACTGCGATAATTCGAACCCATCATGTAGAAATCAAAGAGGGGGTCAACTTCAGGATTCTTGTATTTGTTGGGTAAACCGCGCGTCATACCATGTGCTCGCGCCATCTTATACCATTCGTATTCTTCATCATCTCGACAAAATACCATTCCACCCTCAGTACCAGTTGTTGTAAGATGTGAGAAATACATTGACGTTGAACTTGTTACAAAAGCACAAAGATGCGTAGCCTTCTTAATATTATCTGCCACCCAGCTAAAAGAGGATTCACAATTATCTAACATTAATGCAACATTCCTTTCGTTGCATAAATCTTTGATTTTCATCAAATCTTCTGAAAAGCCGAGAAGTGAAGTATAGAATACTGTACTGATTTCACCGGCTGTATCAGCATCCAAAACCTTCTTAACGTCGTTGTAACAAGAGTTAAGTGTTGCTCCGGTTACATCCATAAATACTGGTTCAAAATCAAAATTAACCCAAGGTGAAATTGAGCTTATCCATGTAACGGCGGGAAACACAACCTTACGCCGTTTTGGCCATGATGCAACACGACGTAGTTCTTCCCGCCGCCGAAGGGCAATCAACTCATTGGCGGCACTACCACTCGCAACAAAAACGGCGTGATTTGCACCAGTATATTCCTCCCAAGTTTCTTCGTACTTACGAACCCATTCCCCCTGTGTCCAACGGTCTTCCGTAAATATGAATTTACTTATCTTGAGTTTATCAAGAAATGTAAATGATGGAGCATTAAGCGGCCAGAAATAAGATGGAGATTTCATTGAAATTTTGGACTGGTTCTACCCTGATGGTTTTGCCCATGTCTTCCGATATGATAAACGTAAAACGGTAATTCTGCAAGGTTTCCTATAACCCTAGTATAATCATTGGGGGCATGGTCTCCCCACTGATTTCGGAACATCCAATCACTTTCGCAAACATCGCCTCTAGGTGATGCTGGATATAACATAGTTCTATTCTTGATATGATTCTGAACTACAGAAGAATTCCAATTGAACATTTGGAAAAAGCCATACCCAATACCAAGTGGAATTTCAAAATCACTTTCCTTCTTGGCGCCCGAAACGAAATCGAGATAGTCTTGATAAGTATTTAGAAGTACGCGACGTGAACCATAAAAGAATTCGCGGTTCAACTCTGGCATTTTATCCCGCCAATTCGGAGGTACGAATACATCACAATCAGCATGAATTACCCAATCAGCATCATGGGCTATAGTATACCATGCCGCATTCAGCGCCAAACCTCTATCGAACTTCCTACCTTGATGGTAAAACAGTTCGGTTACAATCACATTGATACCGTTATCGCGGCAAAATTCTTGGGTTTCAGGGTCACGTTCAGATGTAACCACAGTAAATCTATCAAATTCGTTTTTATTATGTTTGAACGAAACTTGTAAATAATCCAATGTATTTACACAAGCTGTAATATAATCTAATTTCATTTATAACCTAATTTCTGTTCTACAAAATCCGAATCGGGAAAGAACTTAGTTTGCAATGCGTGCTTAAGTTGAGCGCGTTCGAAATTCATAGGGTCTGGGTCTTCAATTGGGTCTCCACGGTCCTTCCTACGATGATTTTCATCAATCAAATCAAAGAGCGCGGAGTTGATAGCAAAAAGTTTTTTGTATTCTGGGGATGCGTATACTTCGTTAAGCTTTTTAACGCCAATCTCCCGTTCGATTTCACTTACAAAAAAATCATAGTTGTGCTTTGCTCGTTTATTCGCGGGGAACTTCGTCAGTTTAACATCTAGAACAGATAAAATATCAAAAATAAAACCTTCACCTAAAGAAACTCTAATCATTTTAATCTTTCCATGAAAATTATTTATTTGTAATCCGGCAACGTATGATGTTCACAATAATGTTCTACCTTGAAATCGGCGTTCCAATATATCTCATTATGGCCATTGGCGCGAAAATTCTCACAAATAACTGCGGTGTCGCAATCAGGCTTATTTAAGCGATTATTAAATCCTCCAAAACTGATACCACGCTTTATCGGCTCGGCATTATATAAGGCAAAACAATTGAATACACTCCATAATGGTTCAATACCTTTTGAATCATGTGATTCGTCACACGCCTCCACATTATTTGTTTTACGGGTGCCCCATGAATCATAGATATTATTTGGTAGATTCGGATGATGACTAAAACCTGTCAAAATATCAAATTTCTTTCCGTAGACAGCTTCATGGTCGCATAAAATTAATTTTGCTTTTTCAGCATCATACCTTACGTCGGTTTCGATAGAGAGGACAAAATCCATCTCTTTCAAAAAGTAAAACCCATAGATGCTGCTATTTCTGGCGTAAGCCAATATTTGGGTACGCATGGGGTGCATACCACCAATAAAATATGGAACTGACAATCTCTCTGAAGTTAAGCGATGCCGACCAAAGAAACTATAGTCAAACGAGGATAGTTTTTCAAAACTACCGTCTTTAGAGTCGTTCTCGTAAACACTTAGAAAGAACTCAAAATTTTGCGAATTGGATTCGACTAATTTCTTAACGTGGAAATACCACATGTCTAAGAATTTAGCCTCATCCCTAACTATCGTTGAAATTAAAATCTTTTTCTTCATTTAAAAATCTTTTCGTAATTTTTGAAATTTACATACCAAACGCGAACTGCTCTGTTGTCGGCTGGGTTAAAACTACTAGGAAAACAATCTCTCGTATATAAATGCATCTTATAGTCGTAATTCCAAGCGTTATCAGGAATTAATGTTACACAGCGACCACCAACCCCAATCATCAAATGATAGTCACCAGTGTCAGGGCCAATATAGCGACCAATAACTTGGTACATGGCCGCAAGTTTGGCAATAGGAAGGTCCGGAACTGCAATTGCACCATCATACGTTTCTTGATTTCCAGTGATGCCGAATGTAATTGGGGTGAAGCCCGACTTTAGAAGTTGTTGAACTATCCATTCCATCGTTTCACGCGGCGGCTTACGATAGAATCTTAACGGATGGTCGCTGTTACCCCCGCCCACGGCACCATTGACGACGATTGGTGATTTGATATCACGTGAACGAATCCACTCGATTGCTTCATTTATGTCGTCATCCTTCGGTTTCACATACGGCGTCCCGTAATCTTTTATACCCAAAGCATTTAAAACTCGCTTCGCTGCTGGACCCTCACCCGCCAGAGGCATTGGAGAAGTAACAGCGGGTACAAATTTTACTTCCGCTATCTCGTTAAAAATAGCAGAAAAATTTCGAATTCTTGGTTCGTCAGTAAGGGTGACGGAGCCAGTGCGGCCATTCTTAAAAACGGCTGTGGCGGCTAGCATATCACCCAAGGAACCCGCTTCGCAAGGAATATGATATTCGTTACTCATTTCTTATAAGCCCCCGCTAAACCTGCCGCAAAACCCCAACCTTCAAACTTATCCGTGGCGTCTCGTACAAATTCATTAAGTACGCGCTTCAATTCTTCAAATCCGCCGTTCGGGTCATCTGGATGTGGGTAGTCGTGGAAAAGCATCGGTGCTCCCTTTTTCAACTTTGGATACCATGCAAGAATATCCGATTTAACATTCTCATAATCATGTGCCGCGTCAATGAAAGCAGCATCCAGCGATTCATCAGCGTAGTCCTTCGCTGCCTCTACAGATGGCATCTGAACAATGGTTACATTATCCTGATACCCATGGTTGAAAATATTAAACTCAAACTCTTCACGCGTCGAAGCACCTTTGAGGGTTTCTTGATGTTCGGCGGAACCGGTAAAAATATCAACCACATCCAAATGAAATCGGGTTAGGTCTGCACCACTGAGCAATGTAAGCGACGTTCGTCCTTTCCAAGCGCCAACCTCTACCATTCTTCCGCGAATCTTGCCAGCCATATCCCACATGATAGGAATTTGTGCATTGCACAGCCATCCATCTATTTGGGTGATTTCTTGAATTAATTTCTGAATGAACTCAGGTCTGTAAAGATTGAGAGCGCGAACAGAGCACGCAAAAGGGCCAAGAGGATATTTACTCATTGATTAATGAATCTTATAAGTTGTTAAACATGTCAATACTCTTTTAATGGGTCGAATTCCTGACTTCCAATATGGATATGGCGCAATTTATCCAAATGAAAACAGGCGAATGGAACCCCGTCCCCGGAAATCGCTCGTAAAACTTCAGTTGCATATCGCTCAATATGAATCCCTTGCACGGTTGGAAAATTATTTTTAAAAAACGAACCGAGTGTCCAAGCGTCGCGAGAACGCATCACGTTAGCGCGGAAGCTAAAACAGTCAAGATGTGGGAAGATTAAATCATCACCCTTGTCCGAAATAAGAAGAGAAGGGAGTATGTCTTCCCGGTCGAGTACCCGAACGCACATTTTTTCCGGATGCTTATCCAGATAATCCATAGCTTGAACAATTCGAGCTTTCACGTGTTCAAAACCCTCTGGCGCTTTTAGAATAACATCATCCTCAATCCAGAATACATACGGGTTGGATTGAACCTGACTAGATTGCATCAGTCTACATATATCTTTAGAATGTTCTACATAGTGACTATTATCATTATGCTTCCATTGACCTTCATTCTCAATTACATCGAAACTATGTTGCCGAAAGAACCCGTTCATGGCGACTCTTTTATATGCATCCTTTGTACCTTCATACTTAATATGGGCTACCATCTTACGAAAGAAGGGTGGATGTTTTATAGTTTCTAGATACTTGACTGTTGTAGGATAGGTATCCTTGTCGTAATGTCCCTTTGTAGAGGTAAACATTGCTAATGTAATAGGCAAACTCATATTTTCACCAAATCCTTCCAATCGTGGTTATCCTTGAATTGTCTATCGCCAACCACATGAAAACGATAAAAGTCATTCAATATCTTCTCAGTGTTAAAGTGACGACGAATATTTGGGTCCATATCATCTGGCTTAGTCTTCAAAATATACTCTTTCAAAGCTTGTACCGTATTGGAAATACCCGCCTCCCGGAGACAACGCTTGAAGTCTAAGCGCTGTGCATCACGTTTTTGGAAGTTTTCCGATATATTCTGACCACGGTTCTCAATGCCAAGCAAACAGTGATTCGCGCCCCACGGGTATAGGTAATATTTTACGTAATGGTCTACGAAATGGTATGGGTCTGGCCGCTTGATTGGGCGCACGTTAAACCGCACGTTATTCTCAATTGGAAAGATTTGAGAAAGTTCAACCCCCGCACCCTTACCATCAAGTCGCTTTAATCCCTCGTGTGGATTGCCGAAGTATTGAAGGCTCTCATGAAATTCAAATAAGAACGGCTTGTTATAATAAAAGATGATGTTAGCGCCCTGCTGCTGGAAGAAGTCCGCGTGTGCTCGCGCGTCTTTTGCAAACTCTGGATTCAACCGTTCCAGCACATCTATTTGTAAACACCAATCACCCTCCTTAATTGGGCCGCAATAAAGATAATGATTTCGACTGAAATCGTGTCGGCGGCAAAACGGAAGATAGATTATCTGTCCGGCGCCTTTGACTGATTCCAAATATTCAGCTTCATCATCAAAATCTCGACCATGATATACCGCCACAATACCATCGAAGTATTGCTTGATTGGTTCGACCAATTCTTTCAAGTCTTCTAGAGAGCCGGGACCGGCCATAAACACCAACCAAAACTTTTTATTTATGATTTCCATGTATTTGTTAAATTCCTATTTTCTAACCATCTGTCCAGCCAAAATTCAAAATCCTTATCCTCTAGATAGAACACGGGTGGTGAATCACTCGGAATAATATTAAGTATAAGTTGGTTGAAACGAAGGTCTGGCGCAGCCGCCCAAGCCGTTTCAATTTTATTTAAAATTCGTTTAATTCGAAGTGGATTTCTCATTTTATTTTTTTTTCGGCAAGTAACCATTGTACCAGTTTCCACCCCAACCCTGTTTACAAACGTAAATCAATTCACATTTCCATCGCAAAGGAACTCCACCATCTTTCTCATCGCCATAAAACTTCCTACCGGGCCTACCCATGTTTGGGTCGAATATAGTCATTCCAAAATCATCCTTGCGCACAATTATGTAATGTCCACCACCTTCAAAATTCAATGATGGAACCGAGGCTAGATAATGACCATTGAATACAAAATACTCAAATAGAAGTGCGTTCCACCAGAACCTACATTTATTAAGTGCGTTGTATACGTCATACGAACTCATTGGAATATCACCAAATACAGAAATAAAATCCTGTACTGGGACACCAAGTAACATCGCCAAGCATGTTTGACCACACGTATTATTATCTGGTTGTTGCTGGTGAATTATTTCGAATTTGTCGTTTTCCATAATGGTAGTCCATGCGCTTTTGTCGCGCGTTTCAATAACTCTTCTTCAGAAGTAACATGTTTATTTGGGTCGCCTCCCGTAGCTTCTTCCCAAAATTTCTTCCACCACGTTGCGCGGGAAGCGCGGTCCTTCAAATTAAGATACCCTAAGTGCATCGTATATGGCATACCCTGTTCTGCATAAGCTCGTAACGAATCAATAGTTAAATTATCAAGCAGGGATACAGTGGGTACAAGTGCGCCATTTTTATCGATAAGTTCATCCGTACTCGTCTTGTTATAGTCAGGTCTACCGTCAGACTTAAGACCAAATCGAACCGCACCGCGATATAATCCACGTTTATGAATATACCACTTACGACCAATGTTTACAAAATTATTCGGGTCGCCATACAAATCAATGGTTGGAACGAAGAAAGCCTGAAAACTTCCATCCAACAAATGCTGACCGAGAATATGGAGAATTTCCTTATCGCCGCACCAGCGTTCATCCAAATTCTGCTGAATAAGTAAATCGCCAGTACATTGCTGCAATGCATTATTTTCCATTTTACCATAGTAGAACGGGTCAGAATGGATAAGTGGCGGCTGAGTTATTAGAATGGGGAAATTTTTCTCTTCCTCCTTAAGAGCATCGAGTGTGCCGTCGTCACTTGGACCAACTGATATACTTATCTCATCTGCGTATAAAGACCAATTAGCAAGGGCGTCTTTATAATCAAAGCCGTATTTTAATATATTCCAAGCTGTTGTATATATAGAAATTTTCATAAATTAGTCTATCCACTTTCCAATCGTGCGGAGAAACGCTTCTGCACGCATTGCGGCACTAGCGTGACACTGGAATCCGGCAATTCGATGTGGTTGTTTTTTGAAATTTAATCTCATTGTCACTTTAGAAAGTTCCATTATATATCGATTAACTAATTTTTCGTCTAATAGTTTTTCGACATCGTGCATGGCGTTGAGGTCGGCGGTATAAAACGGTAGCATCTGTGCGTTGTCATATGTCCTAAACCTGTCCGGTATATTTGGTGGCCAACCCATACCAGCAAGTGGCGGTACGGTGTTGATTGTCCACCCGCACGCCTCCGCAATCGCAATACGTTGTGCTTCGGGTGTCATTAGTCTATCCACTTGTTAAGGGTTCGAAGGAAGGCTTCGGCGCGTTGGGCGGCGGTTGCGCGAACAGCACGAACGAATGCCCAGCGATTGAGGTTAATTGAGCCGATAGTGGATTTGTAACCTAAGACAATCTTACAAAGATGGTCCGCAAAGTCTTCCATTTGTTCGTGGGACTTTATCACGGTTTCCTCCGCCTCGTGCATGGCGTTCAAATCATTTACATAATCTTTAACACCAGTACGAATTGTTCCTAAATCATGACCCTGCCAGATTTTCCCACCTTTGGGGTTAAACCAAATGTCCGTAGATTGATTATCCTTATCATCATACAGTGGTTTCCATCCGGCGGCGAGCGCAATAGTTAAATTTTGATGTTCTGGATTCATAGATTCAAATTATCCCAACAACTAAACGATAATTTTTTATCGATATATATTTGGGGAATTTTCCCCACTGGCCATTTTCCAGCAATTGCCAACTCCCATTCTTCGTCCGTATGTTCTGGGAATACATATTTTTCAGTTGGTGCAATTTCCCAAGTAACAGCTTTCGTATCTGTGCGCATGCGCACGCGCCCGCCCGCGCAGTCGCGAATGGTCCACTTACCAATATCGACCGCCAAAGGGGGATGCCCTGTAAAATGTAAGTAGCTATTTTCCTTGTAATATTTCTGAATCTGTTCCTCGCGCCAAGGTCCATGGTGATACGGGCCAGCGCCATAGGGTCCGAGAGGAATAGAGAACTCCATCAGTCGATAGAAATCAGTCTTTATAATATGGGCGCGCTCAGAGTATATGTCTGCGCCAGCGGTTGGTCCGGCTAGCGCCACGGACTTCACGTTGTCTTGCTCGACCAATAATTTAAGAAACTCGAATTCTTCCTTTTCAAATGCGCGGCCAACTACTTGGTCATTCTGGAAATAAATCGTATATGGCGTGAATACAGACGCCATCAAATCCCGCGTTCCAACTCCAAGACCGTTATTTTCCTTAGATTGAATGAATGTGTCAATCAATCCGGCGCGATAAAGTTCATATGCGTAGTCACTTTTACCATTATGTAGATAAGCTATACGATATGGAAATTTTACCTGATTTCTAATAGAAGAAATGCAGTGTTTAGTTTCCTGTGGTTTCTGGAAATCCAAAATGGCAAACGTTACCTCTGGCTCTAAATAATCTTTCATGATTTTTGTTTATTTGCTACAACACGAACCAACTCGATAACATCCAAACAATCTTGAACGGCGGTGTGTGCGGTTTCGGTATTTCTTAGTCCAGCGCGAATTCTACATTCCTTTAAACTTGGCTTAACTTCGTCCTTATCGTAAATTATGAAATTTTCTGTCGGGTCAAGAAATCGATGCGAAACACTTTTTCTCAAAAAATTTTGAAATTTCGGCTCGCGGCTCAGAAACGGCACATCGAACGAACCAATATTCTTTCCCGCTAGAGTAATTCTTTTGTTTAAACCGAAAACACCCATGTATTCGGACCCAAAGTTTTCACTAACGAATCGCAAGAACTGTGTGATAGCAGATGTAAGAGAGTAACGGCAGGAACTTTGCCACTTATTCAATAGACCGGTTTTGAGATGTAATTGTATTGCATCGAAATTTCCGCGCACTTGACCCTCATCAATATACATTTCGAATTTTGGCAATTCGTTTAATGGTATTTGATTTGACGTATCATCAATAACGGCGCCGAGTTGTATTATAGAATCTGTCTCTGGATTAAGGCCAAGAGTTTCGATATCTATTGCTATATATTTCATGTTGAAAGTTTAAGGATTTTTGAAGCCACCGCTATCCCACTAAATTTTTCTTTATGATGGGCGAGGTAGTAAGCATGGAGTCTATTCTTAAATTTTTGCTTTGCGTCGTTATCCTGCATAAATTGCGCGATAAACATAGCGACTGAAGATGGGGTTGGGTCAACTTCATCGTACTCAGGGAATACATCAGATGGTAATAATTCTTGACGAGTTGTCATATCATTGCAGATAACGGGGATTGACCCCGTAGCCATCGCCTCAATTACTGGTAGATTCAAACCCTCAAATTTACCAAGGCACATTACGAAATCGGCGCCATTATAAAATGCATTGAGGTTAGCCTTCTTAACTAGGCCGAAATTTGTACCCCAATCAATATTTTCATGTCCAATCATCGCGACTTCCTTCGATTCAACGCCGAGAAGGAGTAATGCATGATACCCAATTCCAACGCGCTTATTCGGGTCGTATTTCCTGCCCGCAAATAGGAAGCGCCACTTCCAATCTAGATTTTCCGGCCTTTCTTCCCACATTCTATAAACTGGCATGATGGGTTGATGAATGATTTCGGAATCAAATCCTGTATATTTCACGAGTTCATTTTTTGTGAACTTAGAAATAGAGGTAATGACATGCGCCCCACCTATCTGACGCTTAAGTTTATTCTCGTCAAAATGGGGATGAATCGACTTCGGAACATCGAGAACGTTAAAGACGCATTTTCCTAAAGCGCCAGTTTTTTCAATTTTTTCTAAAATTTCGTCGTACCACCCATTATTAGCATAGATGATATCGGCTTCTTCGATTGTTTCAGTTATCGTATGTCCCAATTCCACAAATCCTTTTTCGATTTGCGGCAACTGGCACCATTCACATTTTCCTCCGTATGTAAAAATCTTCATTTTTATCTAAATCATTCAACCATATGTTTTTGCCGTATGTCCTCTCGGCTATTTCCTACATAAATTCTCATATTTTCTATATCCTGCAAGACTTTGTAGTTTTGGTCAACCTCAAAAATATTGCATTTTCTTATAAAAAATGCTTGACACACTCCCAAACTATTATATTTATCGAAGCGTAGCGGAGATAAATACCTCCTAACCCAGCGTAGCTTGTGGAATCAAAGACGCAAACGTACCAATGTTGTTTCGGAATACAACCCCAAAAGAAAGAGATAACCGAATCCCGCAGGCGAAGCCGAGGAATGCAGGTTTTCCCCCGATAGGGGGAACATAGGATATACGAACCTCGGGGCGCTTACATGTTGGGTTGGGCTTAAGGCGAGGTGTATTCAAACATCTTTTCATTTTTCGGTTTCCGCGAGGCCAAAGGCCGAGGTATTTGAACATCAAACAATTGTGTGGGTTTTTTACAATTTTTTTACAATTAGATATGGACAAATGTCAGATGGTCGAAAGAAATATCCTTGACACATCTAACAATAAGATGAGATTAGATTCACTTATATGACACTTGTAGAAATCAAAAATCAGGTTGTGGAGGTTCTAATCAAGAAGCAAACGTTCGATGTGAACGACTTTGAAAAAATCAAAGTATCAGAAGATTTGGTAAAAAGCCGCGATTCTCTTATTAGAGAGGCTCTGAAAGACTTAGTTGAAACAAAGTTTGTCCGAGCAGGTAAAGCTGATGGTGATATTGAATCTTCAGTGTGGGTTATGGAGTTTCCAGTTGGGTTCCATGGTCAACAGGTGGAAATTGACCTGCAAACCGCCAGCTTAGTAGCAAGTGTTATAAATCGATATCGAGAAGCCAATAAGATTGAAGACCAGTATTGTAATGTACTGGCTATAAACCAAGCCGATATACAAAATCTTTGTGGAATAGCACTGGAATTGTTAAACGATAGAGAAGAAGTTCAAGAAGAAACTGAATGAATAACGACGCAATTGTAATTGGAATCGCTGGGGTGGCACGCGCTGGTAAGGATACCTTTGCCAGTCTAATAAAAAAATCAAAAAAGTTTGAAGGAAAGAAAATCCGACAACTTGCTTTTGCCGATGACCTGAAAGCTACGGCGGGAGAATTTCTTAAGGAATACTGTAACGTACCAGATGTAACCAAACTTACTGGCGACGCCAAGACAGATGTGCGTCCATTTTTGGTGTGGTATGGATGTTACATGAGAAAGCAAAACCCTCTTCATTGGGTTCAGCCTGTAGCGCAAAAAATTCTTCAGGATTCAGATACCGATGTATTTGTTGTAACGGATATACGTTTCAAGAACGAAGCCGATTGGATTCATGATATCGGAGGCAAGCTTATCCATGTGAAACGTTTCCAACCAGAGCCATTGCAGGCGTCGGTAGTCCCGCCAGCTAATGAAGAAGAAGCTAAAAACG